>Ga0307509_10000533_pt1 | contig 65291 bp, 57 predicted proteins | sample 10_EM_MG_FD_202245 | JGI IMG/M metagenome (GOLD analysis project Ga0307509, IMG submission 202245) | Populus trichocarpa ectomycorrhiza microbial communities from riparian zone in the Pacific Northwest, United States - 10_EM | ecosystem: Host-associated > Plants > Roots > Unclassified | place...
TTATACTTACATCTTTGATTTTTTTTCCTTAGTTTTAAGGATAGTGGGGTTGGTGGAGGGTGTTGTTGTCATGGCCGAAGTTTTTTCCTCTTGGTTGAAACGCGGTTAATTTTGTCAACGGACTATATATACTAACTTAGCTAACTTAATAAGAAATATAAATATAATTTTAACAAGATCCTAAACAGGATCAACAAGAGCAGATGAGATATATCAGTAGCTCTCCTAACAACGATTCTCCCGACCTATTTTAGTAGTGGTAACATATACAGGTTGAAATACCACTTATACGCCTGTTGCCTTAGGCTCTGAGTCTTTGTAATTCCCGTACGGTATGATATCTGGGATAATCTGTAGACTACAGTAGTTTTATTGAATCTTAATGATTTTAATAACCTTTTATATTATTCCACTTACCAACCTGTGCTATCTCTCCACGATCAAATCCAAAGACAGTTGAGTGATTGTCTTGTTTGCAATTTTTTGGTATGATATATATTATGTGCAAGGGGATATGGTAGAAGAGAAAGAGGTATCGTTGATGTAGGGTTAGGGCTTCACAACAAACTCAACCATTGTTTTTTAGGCCCTGTTCGGTTGTGATGGGACCGTTCCGTTGGGCGACCGTTTCTGCTGTGAAAATGACCTTCTCTCCGTTTTGAAATGGTCATTTGTATGGGACAACGGAACGGTCCCATCACAACCGAACAGGGCCTTAGCTTGTATCAAGTCAAATCTGCATGCTCGCCGTTCCGCGTCTCCCAGAGTTTGACGTCACCTTCCAAACATCCCGTTTCCATAGCAACACGCAGTCCCCCATCAACAGCAGACTGCTAATCGCCAAACCCATTTACGCGTCCTCCCACTTCGTCCTTCTTCCAGCATTCTTCACGATCAGAGAACTAGCCATGGCATACAAACAAGAAAAAGATTTCCACCACCCCTACACTCCCTATCCGATCCAAGTCGAGTTCATGAATGCCGCTTACACAACTATTGAGGATGGTTGTATTGGTATTTTCGAATCGCCAACTGGTAGAAAATTTCGCCCCTCTGGATAGAATCAGCGCCCCACTAACGTAATCCACTGTAGGCACTGTAAGCACACTTGCCGGAATAACAGAACATAATATGTGGATTTGGTGTTAATTGATGGTAGGGTAAATCGCTGAGTTTGATATGCGGTGCCCTGACTTGGCTCCGCGAACATAAGTCAAAATCGCTGGAATCGCAACTGAAAGATGATAAAGGTAAATATTGTGAGGGGTTCAGTAGGGCTCGTTTGTGGTACCGGTATTGTGTGTGAGCTGATTTCCACGATGGGAAATGAAAAGACGATGGTGCGCCCGATTGGGTGAAGCAATTTGCCAGAGATGAAAAGAAGCGGAAGATACTACAAGAGAAGGCTGATATGGAAACTCAGCTTGCGAAAATTCGTGAGAAGGAGAAAAGGGAGAGGCAGCTGGCGAACGGGAGTTCGAATTCAAAGATAAAGCGCCGAGTATCACACCTTTGTCTAGCTTGTTAGCAGTTGTTGTATAGCTAACTAGCGGGCAGAAGGGCGAAATAGAAGTTGAGGTTGGTAGGGAGGACGACAATGAAGCCCAATTTTGTTTAGAAGATTATGAGAGCGGGGACGAAGATAGCAGTGCCAAAGGCCCCACGGGAGGCGGTACACTCTCGCCAGCGGTTATTGCCCTGATGAAGAAGTGCGTTTGATTTGACCAATGAGCGATCACTCGTTCCCCAGAAAAACTGACAACGCCTTAGATTAGGCTTGCCAACAGGAAAAGGAACAAAAGACGAAGAATCAGAACTCCCAGATGAAACAAAGGCATGGTTCCTCATTCCATAAGCACAAACATTGAATAATAATATTTTTCTAGATCTTTTACTGCTCCAGAACTCATTCTCAGCTGACACAGTTCATCAACGAACTCCGCCGTGTCAAATTTCCCCCCTCTTTTCCTAAGGAGGGGGAGGAGGATTCGGCTTTAGAGGAAGAAGTAAAACATCTATCACTCGGCTCGAGGAAAAATCTCTGCATAAATCCCAAAGTTACAAAGCTTGCGAATCCCATTGCTATCAACGAGAGATGCTTGGAGCTACAGCGGTCAGGTATGCTGCATAAAATTCTCGATTAGGCACTGCAGAAAATAGCCGCTGATCCTAAGCCCGGCGCAAAAGGGGTTTCTGAAGCATCGCGATGCGAGTTTCTCCCCGGAAAGGATGACCAAGTAGTCGTGCGCGATTTCAGGGACCATACACTTGCTAAGATCCGTGATATCGAAGATTTGGCATTCCTGGGAAAAAAGATGGGCGTTTGCCCATACTACGCATCAAGACCCACAATAAAGCCCAGTGAGGTGAGTCTCCCTTCTTCATCCCTCCCGATGTTCTAACGGGCCCCTGGGATTGTAGATCGTTACCTTGCCATACCCACTCTTGCTTCAGAAATCGGCTCGTGAGGCACTTGATCTCTCTCTGAAAGGCCATGTAGTCATCATAGACGAAGCGCACAACTTAATAAGCGCAATATCGTCAATTTACTCTCTTACGGTTTCATTAGCTCAGTTGCAGCGCTCCCAAGCTCAACTTGACATTTATTTGGCAAAGTTCAAAAACAGACTAAAGGGTAAGAACAAAGTCTACGTTATGCAGACTGTGCGAATCATAGCGTCACTCGCATCATACCTAGAAGAGATATCCAAGAAATCCAAAGAAGGTGTCATCGCCCCAGGTGACCTTCTAGCTATGCAAGGTATCGACCAGGTCAACTTCTACAAACTCCAAACATACCTTAACGAGAGCAAGCTCGCGCGCAAAGTGGAAGGCTACATCGTGCATAAGGAGGCCAAAGAGCAGGAGATGAGCAAGCAAGCGAACAAACCCGGAGGAGCCAAGGCTCTCCAGCCAACAGCTGCTATACCCGTCCTAACTCATATCCAGGGCTTCTTGCTGGCCTTGACAAACCCTTCTGCGGAGGGAAAGATATTCCACAGCAAAACTGAGGATAAAAATGACCCATGTCTCAAGTACATGCTATTAGATCCAGCTCACCATTTCCAGGAGATTGTAGAAGAGGCTAGGGCAGTAATACTAGCTGGTGGAACAATGGAACCGGTAACAAGTTTTTGCGAATGTGTTTAAAGGTGCAGATTCTAATTGGTACAAGATGAACGACTACACAAATCACCTTTTCCCTTACCTACCAAAGGAAAGGATACGCACGTTGTCATGCGGACATGTAATACCGAAAGAGAACCTAACTGCATTACCGGTAACTAAAGGACCCGGCGGAAGAGAGTTTGAGTTCACCTTTGAGAAACGAATGCAGCCTACTATGGTTCGTTCTCTAACAATCCAGCTACTATTTCCCCCGCCCACTAATCGTTTCATAGATTGAGGAGCTGGGCAGAGCTATCGTAAACCTCTGCCAAGTGATCCCGCATGGAGTCGTTTGCTTCTTTCCCAGTTATGCATATCTAGAATTCGTCGTTTCCCAATGGCGCAAGAAGCCCATCTCTGCATCCAACACTGTCACCAAATCCCTCTGGGAACGTCTCGAAGATCGAAAAACGGTAACCTATCCCTTATTCCCCTCTGACATATTGCTAATGACGCGACTCAAACCAACAGGTCTTCCGGGAATCTAGTGATGGAAGTAGTGTCGAAGAAGTACTTAGAGAGTATGCACAAGCGATAGACAACGGCAAAGGAGGCCTCCTCCTGTCAGTTGTTGGCGGGAAAATGTCAGAAGGGATAAACTTCAACGACAAGTAAGGCTGTGTACCCGTCACTCAGAGCGCTGCCAGACTGACCAGGAGTAACAATATAAACCAGTCTTGGCCGTGGGATCATTATGGTCGGTTTGCCCTTCCCCAACAGCAATACCGCTGAGTGGCGGGCAAAGCTGGAACATGTAGAAAAGGTGGCTCGGGATTCTTACTGTGGGGTTTCCCTGGATCAGTCGTCCTCGTCATTGTCCGAAACCGCAGCACGCAATGCCTTTGCCAAGGCGGCTGGTAGAGAATTCTACGAGAACGCTTGCATGAGAGCCGTCAACCAGAGCATTGGTAGGGCTATCAGACACAGAGAGGATTACGCCGTCATCGCGCTCCTTGACAGAAGATATTCCACCGACAAGATAGCCTCGAAGCTCCCCAAATGGATTCAGAATGGCCTCGTGCGGGGTCCCGTGGATAAAGTGTTTGGGGAAGTCATGGCAATCACTGGTAGGTTCTTCAGGGCGAAAAAGACCTTGTAAAATATTGGGGAATCCGGGAGAGTGAGATTTCGTAGGGTACGTTAGTTAAGCTTTAGAGCTTGACGCTGTAGTTGAGACTAGTCTTCATTGGTTGTTTGGCCTTGGTTTATTGCGCAGTATTCAGAGTAGCGCGCTTCAATACCGATGCAATACGGGTACTGTACCCGTCCAATTAGGCACCGGTATCCTATGAACCTCTAACAAAGATTCTTCCTTCTTACACAAAGTGTGTATGTGTGTGGTGTGTCGGTTGGGAATGGCTTAGTATGGACAACACCTTTGTCCGCTTTCGTCTCTACAAAAAAACCTAGAGCCAAGGCATCGAGAAGGGGTCTTCCCAGATCCCACGGCTCGTCGGCAAAGCAGAGAAAATTTACATACATTGGTGATTGTTGGGCAGGTGAGTGTGTGTGTGAAACAACTCTCCGCGTTTCGTAGGTTGTTCTAGGAAGAAAGCCGCCATAACAACAGAGCAAGGTTGTACTGCACAGGGTGCAACCCTCCATAAATGTCCAAGATATATCCACAAAGATCCTCTTCGAGAAAAACCGTGCTACCTACTCGAGTACCCTTAGTCTGGACAGTGGATATTGTCAGCAACTTGTAACTGATCATGAATTCTACTCTCACAATAGCAAGGTGTGAAATTCACCGGGGAACGGGTCTATCTAACAACGACTGTCCGAGTTAGCACCCTCTCTCCTTCCTCAAGCCTCAGTCGTCCCAGGATTTCGGCATCCTTCTAACATGTGGTTTTAGTGCTTGGCCCTGTGCAGCACAAGTAATTCAAGGCTCTACAGTGCTACGGTGTGACGGTGGCCCCTAGTATGGCACAGCCCAGCTCCTCGTCAGCGAGTTTGGTTAGTATCAGCATAGTTGCTATTGAAGCTGAGCCTAAACGACAACCGAGAGGGGCGGCGGGGGTTGGCTAGAGGGGCAATTACCCTAGAAGAAAGATTCTCTGGACTCCATAAGGGGTTGGCTGGAATTAGAGGTTATGAACACATTCCATTACCAGGTACTGTGGAGGGCCGGGTGTTGGGGCGTTTAATAAACATGGTAGGGTCGAAGTGGAGCAACACACGATCTCGTACCCCCTTGGATGCCAGTATACTACCGGCACTCGAGTAGAGAGCACTCGTATGTGCAGTGCTCGTACAACTATAATGCAGCAAGGTGCTTAGAGAGGTACAGTAGTGGTCTTAGCATGTCGTACTATAGGGCGGGATACTTGAGGGGGTGGGTGTTTGAGAGTCTTGGGGCCTTGGCTAGGGACATTAGGGTAGGGGTTCTTAGAAGAATACCCTACCGATAATAGATAAAGTTCTTTTCCCCTTCCGATGCTGAGATGGAGCCCGAAGCTCATCCCTGAGCACATTCCTGACAGCCCTGAACTCGGCAGCCGGGCTCCTTTTTCTGTGGTTGACACCACTTGTTGCAGGGACGAGCCTCAGGATGAAACCCAACGAGAAGACTCCACTCCAACCCCAATTACCCTAATAGGCATGGCAACCATCGCTTAGTAGCGAAAGGAGTGAAGCGCCCAACCTAGGGTTAACTCTATCGTACTTGGTGCAGTATGATACCTCCCACTTTTCTCCTCCCTATTCCCCTCTCCATTAACCCACCCCTAGCCTCCAACAAGCGGACTTGCTGCATATTCCTTGACCTACCCCCTCCGTATTCATCAGGAAGGGGCAATGATGAGAAAGGAAGGAAGAGCACGTCTCCCGACTGGCCCGAGAGCCAACATTGTCCCGTGTGCATAGAAAAGAGGTACAGGGTTCCTTCGAAACAAACCCGATACGCTGCCGTGGTGATATATGGTTTCAACGTCCAACAGCCACAGAGAGCATGTACGGGGAGCGGTAATGCTCCTCCTAGAAGGGAAAGAAAAAGAAAAAAGAAAAAGAAGAAACTTGGAATCCCAGGAGTACTGGTACCGAGTAGAAGTTAGAATGGACATGAGATAAAAGACTCCAAGACTCTCTCCTTCACTCGAGATTTACTTTTCTCTTACCCACTCCACTTCTTCACCTCTATCCAACACCTTAGTTCTCACTCTACCGAAAGTCCTAAGGGAAAGGGGTTTTCGTTCTTTATTTTCTTTCTTCTTTCTTTCTTTTCCTCCTAGCTTTCCTGCTCGCCGGCCGAGATTACGTTGATCGTAGTTTCTATTCTATATTATTATTTGAGAGTTTTTCGAGCTTCTTACATTTGTTCATCCGGCACTCTTGGCATAGGTCCAACCTTTTGAAAAGCGCAATCATGATTGTTCCTGCTTTCCCCGTCGTTCTGCTCGCCTCTGCGGGGCTTGCATCTGCCTTCTCCCCATATAACATCATCCATGTCCGAGGTTTGGATTTGGTCCCCCGACAAGTATGCCCTTCTCCCCAGCACTCTACTTTGTCCCTCTTATCCCCGAAATTGGAGAGCAAGTTTTGATGAGTGCCGTGACAGAATAACAATGGAGGGAACAACCGTGGCGGGAATACCGGGGGTAACAACAATAATACCGGAAATAACAACCAGAACAATAATCAGAATAACCAGAATAATAATGCTCAGAATGGCAACAACCAAAATAATAACGCCCTGGCTTTAGATCCTGCGAACGTTCAGACTGCTTCACAGACGACTGGTCAAGAGGGTGGAGCTGAAGCTGGTCAATCCAATTCTGCTACGTATGCAATATCATTCGAATGGGATGATTTGAACAGGAACTAACGGCACTTTAGAGATCCTGCCAACTTTATCAATTTCTGTACCGGAAAGACATTGACAAACGGTCTGCAAGTGCAGGCCGGATCGTGTAATGGAATTGGTATGCCTATCGCTCGTCCGTGCTTGAACCCACATCTAACAAGATGACAGTCATGGGAGATATTCCATCGACAGCAAACATGGTATCAACTATCATCACCAACCCACAGCCAGGCCAGGACATCGCAGCAAATACAGCCTTCAAGGTACAAATACAAGTAAAGAACCTGGCTGCCGGCTCCTTCACCAATCCAGCAAACACATACTACGCCGCACCGCAAGCTCTCAAGGGTGGTATAATAGTCGGACACACACATATAACCATCCAAGATCTCGGTGGAAGCTTAACACCCACCAATCCGCCCAATGCCGACACCTTTACTTTCTTCAAGGGTATCAATGATAATGGCAATGGAAACGGGGGGTTGGAGGCCGACGTCGCAGATGGTTTGCCAGCCGGTTTCTACCGCGTGTGCACTTTGGCCAGTGCGTCCAATCATCAGCCGGTGGTCATGCCGATTGCCCAGCGTGGTGCTCAGGACGATTGCACGAAGTTTACTGTCGGGCAGGGGAATGCAGGCGCAGGCGGAAACAATAATAACACTGGAAATGCTGGTGGTAACAATGGCAATAACCAGGTATTTAGAGATTCTAGTTAAGGCTTTGCTCAATTCTAACGTATTTCAGGGTCAGCAGGGCGGTCAACAGGGAGGTCAAGGTGGTCAACAGGGAGGTCAAGGTGGTCAGCGGGGTGGTCAAGGAGGCCGAGGCGGCCGTAACCGTGGCCGCTCCTTCTCAGCATAAACCCTCTAATCTCTTGCCCCTCTCTCCCTATATTTGTAACACCCAACCCATTGTTGTTGGAATATAGCGAGTTCCCCATTTCTTCCTCTTCCGTCATTATCATCCCCGCAATATTTTCTTCACGTGGATAGACACCTAGTACGAAAGTAGTAACGACGAATAACCCCTAGCCCCCCCCCTCTTTCCATTCTCATTTCATGTTCATAGGAGGAGGAAAATCTTTATTTGTAATATTCTTCTACTTTTTTCTTTTGTGTGCGTGTTTTTTTTTACATCACAAGATATGTATCCTGTTGCAAGTCGACGGATTAAATGGATGGATGGATGAAGCGGAGTCTAGGAAGAAGTCAGTCGGCACATAGCAGAGCAAGAAGTACTTGGCCTAGTACTGTACCAGCAACGATGTAGACTATTGTTCAAGGTTCAATACACCCCCCGCTACCACTCTCATAACATGATCCAAGTACGCCACATAGAACCCAACCCAACGGAACGAGTAAACTATCTGACACAAGATTATAATAAAACTGTGAGAAAGCTGTCCCCCAATGGTTACACGCATAAGTTACAAGTACCATAACACCCCCCAGGCCTCTTCCCCCCCCCCTCCACTTCCCCACACACAAAACCAACCTCTCACAATTAACAACCCCCGAGTGAGCCCCCATGACCACCACCCACCCCCATTCTTCGTTTCCGCTTCGCACTTCCCACACCATGCGTTCCATAAAATAAGTTTGCCAGGGAAGATAATAACTACCCTAACCCACGGTGCACGGACCCCACTTCACCGTTATCCCATCCACCCCATCGCCATCGCCAATCTACCAGTTATCGTACATACAGTACCTCCATAGCCTCGCAATACAACCCCATCCCCTCCCCCCATTCTAATTACCTGACCAAGCCTAACTTATATAGCTGGAGAAAAGAAAGAAAAAAAGAAAGAAGAAAAAAAATGCCAGATATGAACCCACAATATGAATTACCGCCCGAAGTAGCGGTCGAGATAGCGGGGTATATTCGGTCGGGGTTGTTTGCGCCGTTGGTTCGTCTTTCCCTCATATCCTTTTTATTTTATTTTAGACTTCCACTTGCGATTGGGGGAGGTTGGGGGGGGGCTAATTGGGCTTGTCGTTTGTTGTTTTAGGCGACGAATGTTGGTAGGTTGACGAGTGAGTGTGAAGAGAGCTTGTGTGGGATGAAGGATGAGGTACAGGATGTAGGTTTCTGTCTTCTATTTCTATTTTTTTCTTTTTCTTCTTGATCCGAGAGTGGAAGAGAGGTCGGGGGATATGCGATGTTGACCTGGAGGATATTGGGGAGGGGATACTGTAGGCGCAATCACAGATATCGGATATCATAGAGCCGACGGCGGAGCGGTTGATTCCCATCGCGACGGAATTGAAGAGTGTGTATCGGCAGATTGATCTACTCGAGGTTTTTCCCTCCTAGCACTTCTACAAAAACAACAGAACCGCAGGCTAACGATATAAAAATGGTAATCCTTTTTATATATGTATATAAAAAAAGGTCCTAATATCCCGCATCTCAACAACCATAAAAATCACCAGCGCAAAACTCGACAGCACAGAGTCGCTAATCCGCCGAGAAGAGCGCTCTCTTAACGACAAGAAACCTCACCCTCTCTGGCCACCCTTGGAAAAGACCCCCACCTTCCGCGCAAGGGATTACGTTGCCGACAACCGGCTCATCGATACGGATTAGGCAAGTTAGCGGGACCCGTCCGCTTGAGCGAGACCGACGATCGTTGCTTTCTCCTCTTTGTTGAAAATGTTCACACCTGCGCGGAGCGCACGGATGAGCAGTGGCAGGGAGCGATCGGTGAAGTCTGGCGCTGAACGGAGGGTTTCAAGATCGTCGGCGTGTTCGCGGGTGATGTAGGTCATGTAGTATTCTTGGAATTTTTCCTCGGCACGGGAGTCGTGGAGGTCTTGCAATTGGGGCGGGATTGTGCCATTCTACGTTTTTTTAATTCGTTTTTTTTCCTCATTAGCTAGGTGTTCCTCCATTCTTCATTGGGTGGGATTGGGTGACTGGATGGTGGTGTAACTGGGTTGGGTACTTTAGAAAAATTTGCGGCAGCATCAACCTCCGCGTCAGAGTCGGAATCTTCGACTGCCATGGGCTGGTTTTGTTAGCTATATTATTATCTTTTTTTTATTACCAATTCCATAAGGAGCTGGAAATACATACAACCTCTGCCTTCTCTTCTTCCTCGTCTCGGGCTTCCACTGGTTTTCCAACAACCTCATTTTCACTCTCGCTGCTGCTGGAGGAGCTGGAGGAAACTATTGTCACGGTTAGCTCCCGTCGTTTCTCCTGATCCCGAACAAAAGCACACCTTCGGTGCGGGCCTTCTTTCTCCTCTTGCGCTTCGCGCCTTTACCCCCGACATCCTTGCGTTTTGTCTTCGCTGAACCCATGATGGCAGTTGCGGAGGAGGTGTTTGCCTGAAGGTCAGACAGACCACCTAAGACTTTTTTTGGAGCGGCAAACCCAGTTTGCCAAGACGGATGTTGCCGAGAGACACGAGAAGCTCAGAGCTGCACTTTGCCCCTGTGCCGATGAACTTGAATCTTGTCTTCGCATCATGCCGCGAGATTCCTTGATCCGCCTGATCACAAACAAAAATAGCCGCAGAAATAGTAAAAGCGTCGGGTACGATGCGAGCCGGTACGGTCGATAAACTCGCAACTACGTGGTCAATAGCAGAGAGTGTGTTTGTCGCACCATATCTCACACGGAGTTCTACCCTTTGTTTCTCCAGGTTGGCGGGTGGAATTTGGAAACTATCTATTTCACTCAGAGTCCACGAGATATATATCTAAATTATATACAAGTATCCCAATGGACAGTCCGGTAGATTATTGGGAGAATTGCCGAGACCGTATGATTTGAGCACAAGTACCGGTACTATCTTTGAGAAAAGGGGGACTTCTATGGATTCCTGCCACCTGCTTGTTCTGTCTTGAGTCTGCCATGTTTCTAGTGTTTTCTTTCTTTCGCGGAATACGCTCCATTCCGCTTTCCCAACAAGCTTTCATGCCTGCATGTCAGACAGAATGGCGCATGGTTATTTATAATCGTACTCCATCCTACTCGAGTACAGTACGGTACATCACTCGAAAAGGTGGAAATGCCATGGCCAATAACAAACATTCCCCACAATCCGGATCAATGGGGATGCTCATGCGAGCGATATTGTGCTCACACTCCTGTCTCCGCGTTCCCAAATCCTCGGGCAGCTCTTAGCATGAAGCACCTCTCCACAATGGCATGAAATGGGCGAGGTACAGAGACGTATACCCAACATCAGGCTCTAACCCAGCGGATGTCCCCGTGCTTGGATAGCTTCCAGAGAGATAACTGGTCCAAGCAGGATATCACGCATCATATGAAGTGATTATTCCCCCCAAAGCGCATATGATCAAGACATCATATGCGAGGTACTATGATACTGTGCTCCCATGGGCAGGCCAGAAGATAAGCCCTCAAGTCATGAGCAGCCAGTAACCCCACTCTCTACACCCGAGGAAAAGATGCTTGCGTGGTGTCTAATATCGGTCTCTTCTCGAGTGGGTTCCATAATATATTCTGAGATCCGTCAGCCGCGGGGTTACTCAATCTGGTAGACCCCGGAGGTACGGGCCTTGAGTTCAAGCGAATCTACCTATACATTATGTTAACAATGAGACACTAACTAAACTCAGAGCACCAGTACTCGAGTGCTCGAATACCGGTAGACTAAGGAATGATTGCATATGGATACATACCAGCACAACATCCCCAAGTTGCTGTGCACACTGCGCGGTGCAAGCAATTTACTGAGAGTGCGCCAGCCAACGTCAACCGTAACTCTTGGCTTTACATGTGCAAATTTGAGTTGCGTTTTCCCCTGACCCAAAAAAATAGCAGCACGGGTAAGACAAATGCCGTTGAAGAAGGCGACCAATAACACTTCGTAAAAACCATGCGCGTCATCTCGATTTGGAGATCATTGTCGATCCGGCCTTCTTCCTTTTCATTAAAACATACCGGTAGCTGGCCAAAAGGTGCCCGAATAGTACTCGTGTATCTACGGGACGTTGCCGGAAATTTAATTTGTTGTTCTTGGATCGGGGGGGGGGTTCAAGACGGAGAGGCGAACGGGGTAGGCTTCGGTATTTGGCCATTCGGTAAGAAGCGGAGTGCGAGGGCTTCCTCATGGCTTAAGGGGGGGGATGGGTGGATAGATGAGGAGGAGGAGGAACCTTGAAGGGAAGGATTGTGTTCTACCGATTCAAAGAATTGAAGACTTGAATACTGCCCCCCCTTTTACTTCGGTAGCAGTGCAATACCGGTACCGTGCTTGAATATACCGTGCGGTGGGTATTGTAGATGTTTCCTAGCTTGACACAGCAAAAACCGATTGGAAAGTGGCGTTCTGTAAGGTATGATACCAGTACTCGAGTAGAGTACGGTACCGGTACTCGAGTACTTGCACTGTTAAAGCATCACTTTCCATCGCGTTTTGGACCAACTAGGAACTACTCTAAACTAGTACTCGAGTACTACAAGTCACATTATGAGATGTTAGGCCATCTGTGCTTCTCCACTCAAGTACTCGAGTAGACCACATTTCAAGAGGAAAATCATACCCCCGTACTCATAGTATCTCACTCGAAAAGGGCAGAAACCGAGGGGTACAGATACTGCGCTGTATGATACAGGCACAGTTTCCCTTGGCACGGGAGGGAAATTAAAATTTCCTTTCCAACGCACGGACGTTCTTGAAACCTCTTCCCTTTCTCTTTCCGGACCGCTCCCTTCTTTTTATTTTTTCATTCCCCTCCCCCAAGGGCTCCTTCCATGTCTGCATGTCTTGGTTTCTCGCGATGGGGGAGGTGCGAGATAGCCCTTCTCCCCACACAGCAGTCAGGTTCCCCCTTGAACTCCCTTCTTCACGAGCAGAGAAGAGGAAGGGGGGGGAAAGGAGAGAAAAGAAAAAAAAAAAAGAATGAATTTGCAAAATGGGGAATTGGAGGCAAACTTGTGGCATGGATGAGTTACCGGCGTCAAAAGAGAAAAATAGGGGAACAAAATAAATATAAAAAAAAGGGAAGGGAATGAGCATCCAGATGCGATATTTATACGGGGTTTATATCCATATGGAGGTTAGAACTACATCAGAAAAATACCTATCATACAGAACAAACAGAGTAGGGTTCGTCAGCCCCTCCCTCTCCCTCTCCCTCTCCCCTCACCCCTATCTCTTTCCTCCCCGCCTCGCTTCCCCTATCCATATTTTCATTTCCCTTATCCTCTCCACCTTCGCTCCTTCCTTCCTCTCTTCTAATACTTCCCCCCCCAATATTCTATCCATCGGCCCAACCCTTCCTCAGCTAATACGACCGATCAGCACAATGCCCGCCGCAAATCTGGATTCCCATGAAGTGACTACAAGGCTGCACGTTGACGAGTTGATCCTGGACTACCTGCTCTGGTTCTGTACATCTAGCCTTCTGAAAGAGCGACGACTGCGATTAGATGACCAGGTCGGGAAGCGAGAGTGGACAGACGCAGCGAAATCTGCCGATATGGGGATGCGTCTGGTCAATTGTGTGATCCCCTCCCCTGTCCTTGTTAATTTCCTTTCTCCTCCACCCGTGCTAATCTGGATTGTGCTCGCACAAATGATCAGCCTTCACCCAAACCTTCAAACGTCTCCACCCCAATGCCATTCTCCCGGATAGTATTGCCCTTCGTCAGCGCATTTGTCGTTTCACAACAGTCCTGTTGCGCAGACTCGACGCAACCAGCCCGACATTCACGCGACCGTCGCAATCAAGCGCACGAACACGCGCCTGGCTCGCACGCAAGCGCGCCAGTAACGTCATCGAAGACTTAACCTCATCATCACCATCATCCAATGTCCCAGTCGCGTCCGAATTCTCGCAGACCCCTTTTGCTCCGTTGAACCTCCGCCGCAATACAGAGGAAATGCATCGCCAGATGGGGTTCTCTAGTTTACCAACCGCGCAACAGATGTACTGGGGGAATATCTCTCTCCGCGAAGGATTGAAAGAGTTCATGGTTCTGAGTAGTTGGGCCTGCACTTTCAATGACGAGGTTAGTACTCTCTGGATGGAGACTGCGACGAACTATATGGTTCAGAGTGTCCTCGAGGCGTACCGATGCGAAGGCGCCAAGGGGATAGAAGCGCTGAACGAGTGCTTTTCCTGGGGGCCTACAACCGGTCGGGGCGGATTGGATGACGATGAAACTATAATCAACGAAATGTTTGGTGGCGATGATGGGAGCGTCGGTGTGTTATTCGAGGAGATGAAGACTGAGGCACTATTAGAGGTACGCTTTTTCTTCCCCTTGATCTCGGCAAATTACTCTTGTGAGTAGTGACTGATGGATGGATGGATGAGCGGGAAGGTATTACCACCTGACGACACATCTCTGGAAACGCATCTCGACCGATTAGCAGAAAAACACACGTGGACGGTTTTCGAAGAAACCTTGGTGAGCGGATACCTCACGGCGATAGTATCTGCGCAGCCATCACCGGTTTTATTACAGGTATTTGTGTTCTCTTTCTTCGATTTTCTCAAGATGGCGAGTGATGCTAACGATTGGTAAACAATAGCTAGAGCACGGCAAACTCAATGGCTTTGAAGATAGAGATATCTCAACACTCCTGGCAAATGCCGGTGCGCTTGTTCGATGATTCTTGTTATGCATAGCATTCGCTCATGCTCTCACTACCGGTATTTTACAAAAAAGTAATAGTAATTGCATCTTTTGGTTTGTTTCTATCATATCATTACAAACAGGCGTTGCGTTGGAGTGGGCAGGGAGGTGGGGATTCTCAGGGGTCATCATGGGCGCGGAATGGAATTGTTATTGAACGGGATGGGACTAGATGGGGTGTGCGGTTACTCGGCAAAAGTTACTGCGAAACGGAGTCTCTCTTCAGCGGAGATTAGGATGGCTTAAGGGGCATTGCGTAATTTGAGTCTGTGTGAGGCAAGGGGCCCGCTCTACGGACAAGTAGAGTACCGTTTCACGGAGACTTTTGCCGAGCCCGGGCGGCTGTAATACTAATGTTATGTTGCTCTGGCCGGTGTATTTATATTTGCACCTGTATTTTATCATGTATAGTACTTTTCCTTTTGCCCTTCCTTCATTTCTTGCATGCCACTATACTTTATTTACCAAATATAAAGGCTAGTTTGGCTTCTCGAGCTAAATTCCTATTATGGAGCCTTTCGCTTACCATTACCTTACCCGCATTTCCTTCTTGAGATGCGTTATCATCATCGAGAAGCCCTGACTTCCCTATGATGCCCTCCCTGCCTCCCAACAAAACCGTCGTCAACGAGCGTGGTGCCACTACCGCAGAAAACCCTGACCCTCCCGCGCGGGTTTCATACTCCCTAGCAAGGATGGCGCCCCGGAAATCAAGGCCTAAGATGGGATCGAACTTTCGCGTGGCGGGGTGCGGCGTTAGCGGGGTATGATACTCTACTACCGCAAAAACTGGAATAATTGGACCTTACGCTAGTATGTTGACATAAGGTTGGGCGCGCGGAAAGTCCCTATTTTAAAAGGAAATGAGTGTCTCAACACAGAAAACTGGGGTTCACTGCTCTGAGTCACTGCGGTGATTGGAGTGGCGAAGTAGAAAGAGGAAAATTTTAAACAAATGTATGAACCTTGGCGAGACATACCTTAAGTCAACATACTAGCGTGAGGTCCAATTATTCCAGTTTTTGCGGTAGTACATCACGTGGATAGGGTGATGGGCGGGCGCGGATGCCGGTGAGGCTACGGTAGTCTAGCTTTGTGGTATGCTTTTGTGGCATGGTTTTGTGGCGTGGTTTTGTGGTGTGGTTTTCGTGCGATATGGATTGATGGGATGAGTGTGAAGTGCTGTAAGTTATCGCTTCAGGGAGTGAGTTGGGTGGTTGGAATTTTGTGAATTTGGATGATCTTTTCTTTCATCTTCTCCCCGTGGTGATTAGGAGAGTGGGATTCTAGCATTGGATGGATTAATGGATGTATGGATGGTAGGTAGAGAGGTACATGAGGTATCACTCGGACGGAAATCCGAAATATGTATTAGTATTAGGGAATTTACAACACTGGTTAACAGGATGCCATTATAGTAAAACTTTTGATGAATGTAGATGATAAGATTGAGAGAAGAAGAGTAGGGGCAACAAGAAAACTCCATTGATGCGCCGGACGGATGATAATATGCAACCGTAAAAATGCAACATTTGAGGTGAGCAAAGTGGGAAAAAGAGAAGCAAACAAACGGATGTCTAAACAGAGCCCCTCCCTCGGATTATGTATTTCAATAGAAAGGGGAGGGATGGAGGAAGAAGGGGGAAGGAAAAACAAGGGGTTCAACTTCTTTAATCGTCGGGATACTCGTCGCGGATGTTGGAGATAAACATTCTCTCTGCTCTGGAATATCTCTTGAAGTACTTGCCCGCCAGCTTTCTCAGAGATTCGACTGGGTCCGTTTGGGAAACGACTATGTTCTCTTCTGCTACGTAGCGTACACTACCGTCCATTACTCTGTTTTTTGTCAATTTTTTTCACCCCCTTATCAAAAGCTTTATCTGGGGGGAAGGTGAGCATACAGGGCGAGGTAGAATGGTTGGTGCCGTCCTCTGCTCAAAGTGTCAACACCCATAGTCTGCATCCACTCCTCTCCCTCTTTTGGAGCGCACGTTCGTGACCAGCCAAACACAACCCCTTGAAATGGGTATCGTTTATGCACGAAGACCGTTCCGACACGGTACTAGTGGAACGAGATAGTTAGCAAACCGCAGATGCCCCACGCAAATCCATAAGGGAATGATCGATTCGGAGTGATTTCCAAGCGGGTATTGTAATGTACACAAGGGAAAAAAAAAAACACTTTTGAAGTGTTCCCCACCCCAAAAGTTCACCATTCCGAATCCTAGCATTTTTACCCCCGACAGGTCTGCGTTCGGACTAATTGGACCAACAATGATCGAGCACATACCCTAACATCATTTCCATCCAAATTTTCTCTTCGAGAAACTGGTCTCTGAGCAGAATCTCCCGCCCGCAGCTCCCCGCACATCTCCAACAGGAGTTCTCGCGCGCTCCGGTCTTCCAGTTTGGGGACTATGTCCTCCTCGAAAAATTGAACGTCCATGGAATACTCATCCTGAATGCGTCTAGCCATGTGCTGTACAACATTTAGTGTGATCCGCGGTCCAAGTAAAGCTGACGCTGTTAAGGCTGCATATAGAGCTGAATGACGGTCGATTTCGACAGCTTCCTGCTGGATATCGGATGGCCCTGGTGCGCGTCGGAGGGACTCCAATATGTTGCGTGAGGTGCGTAGGACAATATCGGTGATTGGCGAGGGACGGAGGAATTCGTCCTTTGTGGCCCCGACTCCCAACTCGCTCAGCTGGTGTTCAAGGCCCTGAACAGGAAGCTCGTTACCTTCTCCACGGAAGGGGTCTAGATAAATGTAGTTTCCATCCTCGTTGCGTACTATCGCCAAGACATGGTACGGAAAACCGCATGGGTAAGCGGCTAGACCTACCCGAGTCGCGAGACTACAGTATATTGCTGTTGCGGTTAGTGGCAGATTTGTACGGTCCGTACGCAGGGAAACGCCAATGAAGGCATTCTTGAGGGCGCGGTAACTTTCGTATGAAGCTCCCCGAAATCCTTCCCGATTCATATATGCACATAAAGCGAGTGCCTTCGTTTTCGTCGACATGTCCGCAAAATTGTCAGTTTCGGACTTGAATCGAGCGGCTAGCTCGTCGAGTATCCCCGAGATGTCGTCGATATCGCCTTCTGGTGTCTTTAGGATAAAAAGTTCAAAGCAACCAAGGGCGTATTCAAGAGAGATATCTTCCCCGGAAGCCAATTTCTTCCATCCTATTATGGCCCGTCTCCTATGGATGTAGCGAATAGCAGCAGCTGCATACCACCTGGGGATATGGGTTAGTATATCAATATATTCCCAACTATCTCGACAAAAAACCGAGCACATGAAAAAAAAAAAGAAAGACCAAAATTGAAGTCACCTCCGAGCCAGAACATCCTCAACGTCATCAGAAGCATTTGCATGTTCTGCCAAGCAATCCTTCGCATCGTAGCCAAGGTCCGCGATTTTATTGAATTTTTTTATTCGATCTACAGGTGAGGAAATGATCTCATTCAACAACATTGTAGTGCGTTTGTACGAGTAGATCCTCTCAACGAACAAAGACCTCCAATCCACTTCAGCTGGCAGAGGGTGTTTGGCCTTTTTCTGGTACTCATGCCGAGGCTCCCAGTAGCGAAAGCGTCGACACCTTGCCCGCCACTCTAATGGAGAATTCGAGAGGCGATAGAGTTTCTTGCAAACCAAACTGATATCAAGCAGAGCACTATCGTCATCTGGGATAAATTTGAGAGTATTTTCGATGACCTCTTCGGGGAGCGATAGAAGGATACTGTGCTTTGTCATGGTTATGTTGCGGTTATGGTTTGTGGATAGTTGTGTTGAAAGCGGGAAGTGAAGGGAAAGAAAAGGCGGGAGGTGGTGGAATGTTGGATGAGAGAAGTTTAATTTCAATTGCTATGCACCAGATGGGCAAAGTGTTGCGATCGTGTGCTATCAGAAGGCGGGAGAGTGGGCTGTTGCTACGGTAGCGAGATGGGGCGGTTGGTGGTTACGATGATGATGACGATGATGATGACGATGATGCTGATGTTGATGTAGAGAGGAAAAGAGAAGGAGATCTCATGGGATAATCGGCGGAGGGGGAATAGGATAGATGGGTGTCGAAGAAAGGATTAGGGTGTGGGTGCGGGTATAGAATGAATGGGTGGGTGGGTAGGGCAGAGATGTACTCGAGTAGAGGGGGAGGGAGAGGGAATTAGATATAAGAGGAAGAAGGGAAGCAGAGTTAGAAGAGGGCATAAAAAGATGGTGGATGATCCCCATTCTTTCATGATATTATCTTTAAATTTCATGCCCTTCATCAAGGGTTGTATAGATTTCTATTATTATTCTCGTACGGTCTTTTCTGTCGAATGCTGTATCTGCACTGGTCTTTTTTTTCTTCTTCGCTTTTTTCATTTTTCATTTTTCATTTCCCTCTCTCTGCCTTTCCCTCTGCCTTTCGCTGACACTCTACGGAGATCAACAGAGGGCTCTGTAGAGAGCAGTAATTGCTGTCCTGTAGAGTGCTTTTGCGGCGCTTTGTGGATCTGGCTCGTCGGGGAGGGGTTGTTCCATCTCACACATCAAGCCTCTCATCCTTTTCCGTCTATCTTCCACAAGGCTGTGAGCGTCTGGGTTGCCTGATGCCCGCATCATGCTCGAGTGCTGTGGGCTGCTTGTGCAGAGCACAGCAAACGGCTGCTGGACCCTTTGATGTGGTTCCCCCTGGTGTGTGTGGCTAAACAAGCGGCAGCATGACCCCACCATTAGATGGGTTTGAGTTCCGTATGATGGTTGTGCTGACACTGGACGTGGGCTATTGAGGGAAGGGGAAGAGGAAGAGGAAGAGGAAGAGGAAGAGGAAGAGGAAGAGGAAGGGGAAGGGGAAGGGGAAGGGGAAGGGGAAGGGGAAGGGGAAGAATCGATGTTACAGTGCATGATGCTGTAATGTACGGTATGGGTTATTTGGAATTCGTCCCTCCCCCCTTCCTCTGGGGGACCATAAACACCACTCCCTCCATTGATCGTCAACCCTTCTTTCCGTTCGTCCTCCCCTGTTATCCATCTGAGCTGTCTGATGCCTTGGGTCCAAACCACTCGGGCACATGTATGAATACCAGCTTTCTGCTCTGCTCGTATTCTACGAGTAGTTTGGCACATTACCAGTGTCGGTAACTTGCAGTACTTGTATGATGCCGGTGCCGATGGGCATGTGTGATGATGATAACTTTCCCTGTCAAAAAATCTCCCCTTCTCTTTCAGCCCCCATCAGCTCGCTCGCTTATTCTTTTATGGTGGCTTGGCATATTTACTGGGCAGCTTTGGTTCCGAGCTGCGAGCTGGCTCGCCTTCTGTGCCAAGCTATCATACTCGAGTAACGCCGGCGATAGCGGCGACAGCTGTGCTATTATGCATACCTATCTCCGAAAAGAACCCCCCTCCCTTCATTTCTCTCCCCACCCTGCCATAGCAATCTCTACCCTATTCGGAGTTCCCTTCACTTTGTGTCCCCAACTTACTCTATTCTATCACACAATACGGTACTACATCTACGAGTACCCAGATTCTATCATTGCTTTGTCCACACCCACACACAAGCTGGGGTCCACTTCAGAGCTCATCCTTCGTTCCAATTCAAGTTCAACCTCTAGATCAGATACTGGTGGGCGTGACTCTGAAGCGGGGGAAGGCTCTAACGCCTACGCTACATTGCCCGTTTGCGGCTATCAGCATCTGGTGGAAACCGTCGACTGTCACAGGCACCTGTTATTGAATTACCATTGAGCATATGATGCTCATGATAGTTCTATAGACTACCGGTAGACCCCGATCTATGTTTTTTTTTTTGCTCACTACTGATAGCGGTGGCTTGCTGTGAGTTGGTGTAGTACTGCTGCCCACTCTTTCCCCTCCCTCCTGCTGTTCTCTCTTTTTCTCTTTTTCTCTTTTTCTCTTTTCCTTTTCGCACTTTCGATTCCCTTTCCTCCTTCCTACCCTACCGTGCTGGACAAGTACTGTATGGTACTGGGGTTTAACCGTAATACTGGTATGTCAGTCCCTGCCGGCACTTCTGGGTCGGCATGTGGTTGTCTCAAACTTCCCCACCCCCATTCCTCTTGCCCCTTCTATCGAAACGTAGGGATTTTAAGCCTACTGGCCAAAGGACACCCCTCTACTCGAATACCTCAGAAAAACCTAATTTTACTCCTGACACTCCCCCCAAAGGCTAATTGTCATTACTTATCGTATTAGTTATCATTATCATCGAGTTCCCCCACCAAATCGAACCATGGCTCGCAGGAAGTCTACCGCACTCAAGGTACACAAGGACGAGGAGCTCGCTAGAGCTTCCTTGGACTCTAAGTTGTACGAGGGCGCCATACCCGAGGCTCCTAGCTATACCCTGTCGGAAGAGAAATCTGATCCTGATGACATGCACCCCCCGAAGAAGAAGATGAGGAGGCATGAAAAGACTGGCCCAATCGCTCCTCCCGTCGGCGCGGAAGAAAGGTATTCCGGGGGTTTCTCCGCTGCTGCCGCTGTGCGTCCGAGGACAAGGGCTCATGCAACTATCTCGTCCGCTACTGCTGTATGTTCAAGGAAGAGGAATCAAACAGATGCTGCGGTCACTGCTTCCGAGGGTCCGGAGAGAAAACGTGTTGCTTTGAAAGAAAAAAATCCTAACCCTAGCTCAAGCGACATTCATTCTGTTGATCTTCACCGATCTTTCCCACACAAGTCAAAACTGAAGCAAAATGTGGAGACGAGCATTTTGAAGGACGATGTTGCTGTTCCGCAATCTGGTGGGCCCTTGCTCCGTGTTTCTCCCCTATCGGTCTTCGGGGCCCTTCCAGTTCGTTGGGCTGATCTGAGTCCATATTAGGCTCGGTAGCTGATAAAGGGACATCCCTGCTGCAAGAGTCCTTCGCCGTTGGCGGCCCAGTCTATCGGGCTTTGAAGGAGCTGTTGCCGCAGAAGGACTTTTGTGAGTTCGTCGAACTCGTTGAGGAGGATGCCGCACAAGGAGTTGCAGATCTGGTTACCAAAAAAAGTTGTCACCCCCACCTTATATAACATTGAACTTGACTGAAATCTTCTGCTATAGACTGCTGGTCTCCAGAGCTTCTCGATTCATTCCGTGGATCCGAGCTTAAATTGCTCGATCTGTCAACCCCACCATCGTCTCCTTCCGAAATTCTTGTTCCAAACAAGCCCCCTACCCTCATACTTCCGAGTCTCTACCGGCAAGATCAGTTTACCGCCCTTACCACACTTTCCCTGAGAAATACACAACTTGTAAACAGTGATTTGAGTTTGCTCATGTTACTTACATCTCTGGCAGATCTTGATATTTCCAATACCGGCTTAGGGGTACATTCGCTCCACCACATTGTTTGTCATCACAGGACTTTGATTCAATTGAATTTGTCGCACAACCAGGGTATGGATGACGATTGCCGAGTGCCACTCGCTGCATTGCCCAAACTTGCTAGAATCTATCTCAGGGGGACAAACATTTCGATGCCCGGGTTACGGCGACTGGTCACAGGATCGCTTCCAGGTAACTGTCGACTGCTCTCACTCCCGAACCACTGCATTGCCTATCTCAACGACCGCGAATCACATTATTCCCTGGACATACCAGATTCATATGCTCATGACCCGAGGGAACTGGAAAATATGAACTTGTCGGAATTAAGGAGAAACCTCGAGCTGCATGCAAAAGTTGATCGCGGGATACCCCTAACCGGTTCGAAAAGCGAAATTTTTAGCCGGCTAAACAGCATCCTGCGGAATAGGCTAGCCGACACGAGGATTGTGAAGATGTTGGGGAGGGAAGAGCGACAGGTTTCATGATGCAAGGTGGGAAAGAGAAATGGGCTTGGCCACTGCCGGATTTATTCACCTGCTTCTGATTGGCTCGCTTTTTCTTTTTTCTTTTTATTTAGTAAGGATCGTTGCTTGATTGTCACGGAGGGGCAGGCGCTGAGCACAACATGCGAGTGATTTGTCATGACAGACAGCTGGGGTGGGGAGGCTCTCACTTTGATACCGATTCCCGGGAGTTGGTTTGGTGCAAGGGTTGATAGATAGATTGGGGAGATTGAATAGGTGCCGAAAGACCAATTGTTTATTTTAAATGTGGGCACCTTGTTATTTTCCGTTTTGGTTTTCACGTGAAGGGGAACTACCGGAAGGAGAAAAAAGAAGTGGGGGGGAGGACAAGATAAAGTGTGAAGTGAGGTAGCTTAACTTAGCGATCCCTACCGGTGTAGGCCACTTGCTCCGCATTTCTTGGCCTGGTGGGGGTTTTTTTTATAAGTGTAGTACGAGCTTGTTTTTTTTGCTACAGTTGCTGCACTTTGGATGTCACGATCGGTGGATCATGGCTGCCACACATTGGATTGCTCCCTCTACTAGAGTGCTCTAAGCGCTCCCCTTCGATAGTCCTCTTTTTTGCGCTCGCTACTGTATTTGTACCAGCACGGTGAACGCGGATCATGACATGATTGACACGGAAAGATCACCCACTGGAGGTATTTTCGAGAACTGGAACCCATAATACTTGTACTATCCTGTCCGCATCTCCAGCCTTGTGCACGGTGCGTAGATGGGTGGGTGCGTGTGTGTGGGTGTGTGATTTAGCCTTTGATATGGAGTACTGCACCGTACGCCAACTGACCGACCGGTACGGGGTACACGAGTACCCGAGTGGAGAGAGTACCCAACCAGTGCTCAAGTACTTGCGGAGCACTATGGATCGGCCGATACACCGTTTTTTCTTTCCTGGTTCGGGGACATGCCCGTTATCGTATTGGGCGGTTGTGTGCGGTTGGCTGGGCTTCGGAGAAGGGTGGTTTGGATCGGGTTCTAGAATATTCCCTGATATTATCCCGGGGATGGCCCGGATAATTGCGGGCCGGGAGGGTGCAGTGCGCATGCTCTGATTGTGTTTTTGTTTTTTTCTTGTGTATTAAAGGGGGTACCATACAGTAGGAATTCGAGGTATTATAAGTTGGCCCCCGGCGAGAACCACTGGTTTGCCCTTGCAGGGAGGGAGGGAGGGAGGAACGGACGGACGGGTACCGTATATCGGCGGTTGGGGGCGGCGGTGGAAGTCAGGATAATCGCCGATGGTGGTGGCGGTGGAGGTTGTGGAGAGGGGATTTGGTGGACCAGGCACCGTACTTGGGCGGGTGGGGATTGAATTCTGGAGGTACCGGTATGATGCGGTAGGAGAGGGGGAGTACTCGTACAGTACAACGCTGTGCAGTGGACCACGGTAGCTTATCCTATGGGCCAGCAATCAGGTCCCCGGATTGGACCTTGGTTTTCTTTTCTTGGTGGTGACACACGAGGGAGAGGGTGGTTCGTGTCTTGTCGGGATGGTTATGATCTCGTGGTGCAGTACTGTACGATATGGGTAGATAGTAGGTGCTGTAGGTGGGCTGATTGGCATGATACCAGTGTGGGAGGTTGGTGTGGGAGGTTGATGTGGATGGGCCCGCCCGCTCCCGCGGGAGGGAAGGGGGGGGGAGGGAGTTAGTGTGCGGGATGATGCTGGTCGGATAATTGGGCGGTAGGAAAGTACCAGTATCAGAATTGATCGGAATTACATTGTTTTGTGATGTTTTTTTTTCTATCGTTTTTTTCTTCTTTTTCTTCTCGTTTTTTTACTATTATACTCAGGTGTGTCTATAGAAGCCAGAGTGGGTAGCCAATTGTCTAGAGAGACTTGGGAGAAAGGAGGAAAAAAAAAATGGTAGAGAGGATTTGGATGCAATTGGGACGTTTTTCTATAGGATTAAATATTGGTAACATTAAATTTTGATAGTAGTTGCCGGTGGGTGTGATGTGATACCATGTGTGAAAATAGTCATGACTATCGAGTCAAGAATGGCTTTTACAAAGGTAGTTCCTCTTGATGAGGGAATAAATCACATTCTGATGGGTTTTGTACGATCTTGGCGGCAGAGTTCGTGCCCCCCCCATTTTGCACCAAAATAGCTAATTTCGGACACTCATAACTCATCCCCAAACTGCCTAGATTAATAAAACTAAGATATAGTGTAGGTAATTGTTGAAGGTTTCTGGATAAAAAATTATGAGAATTTTCCTATTCTCTTGCAAGGGTTGAGAGCTTAGGATTGTCATTGGATGCAGTTGCAATGTGCCTTTTGTATGGGACTCTCATACAAAATCAGAGGTATAATACCCGCCATCAATATTTCTGGTATTGCCCCATGGGCATTAACTAACAGAAGGTTTCACATATAAATGATAATATCTAGATGAGTCTAAAGACCCTGAGGAATTTTAACATTTTTTTTTTGAAAAGCAACTGGCTGTGATTTTATGAGGTGAAAATGGCCATTTTTGGTGTAAAATGGGGGGTGGCCACGAATTTTGTCAACAATCTCGTACAATACGGGTTGGTTACCGGCGGCTGGGTTCAATGCTTTCCTACACGGAGAATGGTATTGTGGAAGTGTAGAGGCTGGAGGATAGGGGAAAATAAATTTATATTAGTAAATAGGAGTTCCAGGTTCAAGTTGGCAGGGTTCACTAATGGGCTATAGTAAAAATGCTATGATAATCACACCCCAAGTAGTTTATAGTATCGCAAAGAGAAGTATGTGGGCAAAGTAGGTAATCTTTGCTTGTTAAAAAAAACTTGGTTGGGGCGTGTGGGCGAGTACTCGAGTATGGTAAGTGAATCAAACGCTTGTGTGCTATTGTAGGGAAGTCTGGCTAAGACCTACTGCCCATTTCTCACTACGAGTACATTGGACTCTCGCTTTAAGAAACCAAGACACAGCTCCTGTTCCTCCTTTTTATTTTTATTTTTTCTAGGGAGAGTTGGGTTGGTAACTGACTATTTCGATATCTAAATTGATTCGAACCCGCTGCTGTAGGGGGCTCACAGACTACTCGAGTACTCGAGTAGACAGGGCCGGAACCATGTGGTCCTGCGCATAGTATCATAAAGCCGCAATAAATCCGATCTGGTGATACGCTTTGGCCTGCAAACCGATGATGGCTCCTTCTTTCTTGCTCTCCTTGAGGGGAAGAGTATGTCTGGATGCCTCCTAGTCGGGTGATCAGTCCGAATGCTGGCCGAATTAGTTTATCAATCCTATCCATAGCTATTAATTTTTCGTTCCTCTCATCCCTGCTTATTTCTAGTTTTCCGTGTAAGTCATTTCCAAATCCCTTCCCTCTCTAAGTTTCTTGCCTCTGTGCAGATAACAAGAAGCAGGAGAGGCGGGAGAAGAGTGGAAGAGCTGGGGAAGAGCACATCGAACGCGCATTCGCCCAGCGCAGTTTGAAAATTTCCCAAAAATTGCCCGGTTTTCGCTACCCCGCATTAGAGCGCCCCAAAAGCAACCCGACGGCAGGCCCGGAGTAGTGCTCGCTTGCGCAAAGCAGCTTCCAGGTGGGCCGAGCCCCCTTCGAGTGATTAGTCGTGATGTTATCGAACCTTTCCTGCAACTTGAAGGTCATTACCTATACTGATATACAGTACCCATGGCTAGGGAGGTCGGCCCTAATGATTCTCAGTTTTGTAATGGTATTGCTTTCGATTAAATAATAACAGCAATAATAAAGAGGGGCTTTTTTTCTATCTTGCTTTTTCCCCCTTAGCAGAAGCAAGGGGGGGAACGGTGTCTATGACCGTGCCTTTGAATTCCCTTAATGGAAACTTGACCCCTTGCTATTGCTTCATACGATCAAGATTAGAGGAATCTAGACCCGGGGCTGAAGAAGGGGTTTCGAGTGCAGAGTTTCTAGTTGATCTATTAGTCTCGTGCGCAGAAAGGTGTAAGATACACTAAAGTCTTTTGGGTTGGAGAACTTGCATAAACATCTTCCACCGCGGGGCTGAATGCCTCTACTTGTAATTTTCTGATGTTCGTGAACACAGCCACTATTGAATAGGGGCAATGAATCTGCCGGAGTTTCAGGGTTTTGGTGGCATGCGATGGTATCATAGTGGTGTTCACAAACGTTAGAAGGTTACAAGTATTGTGCTACTCGAGTACATGTATGATGTGCAAGGGGGAGGAAGAAGAGGAGGCAAGGTCCAAAGCTGTGCTTTCCCAAAACCGGGGCATCATAATGGCCCCCAGATCGATGTGAGTTGATGACATGTTATCGGGCTGCACTCAAATTACGAGATGGGTTTGGCGGGTTTCCCTACAGGATCTTGATATCAGTTCATTGGTAGTGGGTCTTTTCTTTTCTTTTCTTTTCTTTTCTTTTCTCTCTCTCTTCTTTTCTTCTTTTGTACTATCCTGGCTCTCTACACCTCCCCCTCTCTTCTCTCCCTCCAGTCACTATGCATGATGACAATGCCGATAGGCAGTTTATAAGCATTTGCCCTACTTGAAATGCTATGAAAAATTGACCTTGCGGGCTATTTGCCTACTCCCCCCCTCACATTTGGGTCTGCTGACCGCCCTAAATTGTCTTCCCCTTCTTCCTTTCCGAGTTACTTCATTATACTGTATTGTGCACTACTGTAGCCTTTGCACCGCTAAAAATCGGCATGTGGGCCACCTGTACTCGAGTACAGTATTCAGAATCGACATCGGAAACCCTTGGAGGGGTGGTTATTTATTCACTATGAATCCGTCAAAATTAGGCCAGCCGAGTGAAAGTGCGCTAAATTTCTGGGAAAATTCTCACCTTGGAAGTGTAATTAATCAATTGCAGATGTGATATGGTATTGCATGCGATGGTAGTAGTGGTGCTGTGGCCGCGGACTTAAAGGCAGTCGGTGTGTTTATCAATTCCTTGGAATCTTGGCCAAGTGAATGAACGAGTGGGATGCTCGGACTGTCACTTGGTTAGGATTTAAATATGGACGGAAGGTTGGACAGGATCCCATTCTAAGATCACTATGTTGTAGATGAAGGCTAGCCTGAAATGGCAGGGGAATTAACGGGGGACAAAACGGGGGATTGGTTTTTCTTCCTCCTCGGACCTACGAAGTTAGACATGATTTCTTTGAGGGCCCAAATAAGGCTGCCTTTGCTTGTCTTATACCAGTCCGTTTTGTTAATGTCTCAATGTCTTGGATATTGGCGCCATCTGTTTTTTGGGAGTTTGAGTTCTTGGCAGGCAGTTCAGTTTATAACCAGGCCTTCCCATGGGTAGATGGATATGGCATCGATCGGGATATCACATGGTAGAAGCTATCCGATGGAGCACCTCCACAGCTGATGCATCTGAGGGACGATTCTTTGGACATTTTTAGAAGGTTACAAATAGGGATTCCTATGGGCTTCGCTGTAAGGCACTGTCCCGTACTCTGTCAGGATTATTACATTTGAAGTTACTTACCGCGACCCATATTACCAGTCAGCCCGCATACTGAATCCCTGACCGCATGGCTGTATTCCTCCCCGCTTGCAAAATAGAGTTTTGGGCCCATACAAGTACGAGTACTGGGGCCTCAATTGTGCTTAGGCAAGGGCCTCAACGGTCTCACATATCTTCGTCAAGAACATCCCCACAGCTGATGCCCCGCAGAGGTCTTCAATACATTGTGTGCTATTGGGCGTTTTATAAGTAGTGGAGGGGAGTGAGCGGATGCCTTAAATTCTTCGGCGGTGCATTCGATACTCAGATACAAGTACTTGCCCCGAGATTGGGAGTCTTCATTTCTGGTGAAAACCCGCCCACCACACTCCCAGTGCCCAATGGGCGTAGGGTGATCTCGTAATTTGATAGGGGTTTGGGTGAGCATCCTGTATTTTCACCGTATGAAAGAAATATACGGAAAGCCGATGTCGGGCTCGCGTGTGCGTAATAGTCGATGAATGGAGTGGTTTTGGGAGACCTCTCTTCATCTCGCTGCTTTACTGCATTCACCCTCGAGTGATCTCGAGTGAGTACGAGTATACTAGTATATACTGGTAGCTCCAGATTGGCTCACGAGGCCTACACCAAAAAAATTCCTTTCTTAAGAATTGCCGGTATCAGTGACGAGCTGGACTATCACTGTGCTAAGATCAGGATATCTTTTCTTGACGGATATAGGGTTTGACGAGCTATCGACGAGGTATTTTTAGTACAGGTAGAATACACTAGCAATGTATTCCCCAACTTCTGTTACGGTAAGATTTCAAAAAAAAAGTCTTAATAACTGGAACAAATTTAAAGGAGGAAGATTCCATGGTGTCTTAGATAATTGACCGCATAAAAAAGAAAAAAGGAAAAAGAAAGAACTCATCGCTTGGGTAATGCTCCGTCTCTCATATCACATTACAGTAATCAAGGGCTTCTTGTTCACGAAATCGACAAACATCACAAGGGCCGCTACCAGATTAGGTTCCGAGCTGGGTAGATGCAAGTTGCTATTAGTCCGTAATTCTTGAGATTAAGACCGGATACCTCACCAATTACAATATATCACTCAGCACAAGAGAGTAAGTTAATACCCAAACTGGGGAGCCCTGTCTTATATCTCCGGGGGATCTGAATATGGGCAAGGTAAACATTTTTGCTGGCTAGTGGATGTTCTTGCATGAGAAATCTGCTGGCAAGTCTCCAACGGAGATGCCCTTGTGAGGAGATAATGGGGCGCCGATTCCCAAACCTCCCGAAGCCAGTTAAAAGAAAAGAGAAGGTCTGGGGTTCCTTGAGTGGGGCTCTTGTTGCGTTTTTACTCGTAGTAAATATCCGATATCAGGAGTCGTGAATTTGTATGGGGGCTCAGATACCCACGATTTGTTTTGCTACATATTTTGTGAATCCCTGTTATTGGATATTTCTTGCCTATTACGAGTGACCCTTGGGTGAGGAAACACGGATGCTCTGGTTGTGGGTCATAGCATTCGTTTGACTTTGCTTTAAGGGGATTTTTCCCTCAAGGTATTCCCCTTCCGTTGGCTTCTGCTACTTTTGCAACCAGGGAACCGGGGAGAGTACTGATTGCTGTGAATCAGGATTAGGTGTGAGCTGCACATGGCATTAGAGTATCCAGGGTCTTTGCCCGACGGGGTTAATAGCTTGGTTGCCTGAAATTTAGGTTTTTAAGCCAGCAGGAGATTAACGGCTATGCTTGAACAACAATCTGAAAGTTGGAGGCTCATTGCATCTTGGGCTCCACCTTGGGTAATATATCGCATCGTATATGCCTGTTTCGTCGGATGATGCACCATGACTAAATAACTGCAGGCGCTATCTGGGAAGAACTGAGCGCTTGCCTTGTTTAGGGAATTTGCCCTAGTAGGTCGATTAGGGGCTCGTGATTGGGGATTCGACGTCGAGTCTTTTAGACACAGCTTTTCTGAATAAGGGGCTTTGCGCGTCGCTCAAGATGCCTTGTGTGCTGTCTGGTGGATGAGATATCTAGTAATACAGTTAGTGCCACAAGAGATTTGGGACGAGTGAGGGTCTGTGACTGGCGCTCACCTTAACAACTTGGACTACTCTACACTAGAGGTAGGATCGTGGTCATGTAGTGTAGATATAAAGATCGTAGCTGCTGATCAGTTAAAACACAAAAATGATGGCACGCTCATGAACTGGGAAGTTAACTTCATTTAACGACTCAGACAACTCTCTCACAACAACTAACTAATGGCAAAAACAGAAGTATATATCAACCACGGAAACCTCCTATCCCTCTATGAGCAATGTAGGTCTCCCCTTCTTTGCTCACCCCGGGGCTGAAAAAAAGAGGAAAAACAAGCTCCCACAGCCCATAGCCTCCGGGAGTATGGCATTTACGTGCCCACTTTCCTTCTGGTGTTCCTGCTTTCCTCACGGTTTCCAACAAAAAATCCCTGGATCCTATCAAATCACACCTTATCACTCGAAAGCCTGCAGATTTCTGCAGGCCTGTTAAGGCTCACGATGTCCACTTATCCTAGCTATTTAGGTTGACCAGTGGCACTTTTGTCGTCCTTCCGGTCACCTGCACCCTACCTGCACCGACGGTGCGGCGGCGGAGTGTCTTAGAAGAGAACTAGCAGAACTATCATAATAATATTATGATACACAGCCTCTATATACTCCCACAGACAAGCTAATCCTCACTGTAGCAATCTGGAGGTAGGGCTGCGGCTGCATGCGCACGAGAACCTTTGCTGACAAAGCATCCTGTTAGCCCCAGCCTAAACCTGACACCCATCAATCTTTCTTCAGCATTTCAAGAGTTTAGATTAAGGGGGGGGGAGAGATGCCTTCAACACCTGCTCCGATCACAGCCTAACTGGTTACTCGTACTCTCTCAGTCACAAGATATTCCAGCTGGTAAATTTCCAAGCCGATACTTGGCTGAAATTTTATAAAAGCTAACGACACTTCCCAAGTATCCCCTCATCTTGGAGGGATAAACATGGTCTCCTAAGGAGTGTTGTTTGGGTAAGTTAACCAGTGGGATTAGGGCTCTAGCAGTATCCTGTCCCCACCCTAGGCAAGACAAACGTATATAGAGCTTTGGGGTAGTTGATTGATCAAGCGACATTCAATTCACTATAGGAACCAAAAACAAGCTTGCTAGAGGTAACTGAACCAGACTTTCAACGTAAGAATAAAAAATGCACTCTTCGTAAGGAGGAATTTCCATCATATTCATGGTATCTTTTAGTCATAGCCTTTTTCATAGGTACCTACAGTAGCAACTACTTTCTATAATTGACCACCAACGTTGGAGGTAAAGGCCGAGGAATATAGGAAGACACAGGAAGGTATAAATTGGCTATAAATATTGCTATTTCCTTGTACCCCTCGTTCGCTACATGGGCTAGAGGTAGCCCTACCTATGCTGATAGAAGGTTGCCTATATCTGGCGATATGAGTCCTGTCGGGAAATATGTCCGGCCATCTGCTGCACCACTCGAGACATGTCTAGGAAATTGCTAGAGTCATACTGATTTATAATGCCACTGCGGATGGTTGTAAGTAGGAGGGTCTCACGAGTATCTGTAGGTAATGCAATTAAGAATCTCTCTTTCCTTCATTTGTACAGTCCCATATATCTTTCCCATAGCTTTACTTTCCGATTCCGGATTCTTGGGGGCGACTCCCAACAATCCCACTTTCTCCTAGCCGGACATATTTCCGTCACATTGAGGAAAAATACCCCCAATAACAGAAAAACCCAAGCTACCGAGTGAGGGTCGATGATTCACTCCCCATTGGTATGATATTGCCTGTCTAGGCTTTCACGGATCGAGTACCCTCTACGGTAGCGAAGGCACTAGATCCCTCTACATTCCGCTGAATGCTGACTAGTGGCGTAAATCTAGACCTAATACAACGAGAGGTAGTAACACATACATCTCCCCGTCTTTCCTGTAAGAATTTGAGTCCTTGGGGCATGTGCCACATAGTCCAACATTTCCCCCTGTAGAAGGGGGGAGAAAAACACCACAAAAAACCTGCTCTCCGAGACAAATAAAAAAGAAAAGAACACTAGACCTTACCAGGAGAGGCAATTCCAAAGTCCTAGCACGTGTTCCAATTGCTATATGTTACGTATTGGGAGAGTATTGACTAAGTTACTCTCAGGTGGCCGAAAGCACAACACTGCCCTTGTATCGGATCCGAGCCATACTTCCGGTCAACATTCAGTGGAATGTGGGGAAGGCCTGCACCATCACGGCTACTTGTGCCTCCGAGCCAAGAATTCGTGGCAGTTTGCCTTCTCCATGGTCCTGTAGTAGCTATTCCCAGAAGGGAACCAATTCTGGGCCCGGAGGTGCAGGTGCGGGACATGCCGTACGGCGGGTGCTGGTCGAGTGCGTGAGTGATCCGTGCCCCCCGACTGCCCCCGCTAGAGCGAGTCACCTCATCCCTATGTCCCGTGTTTTGATTCCTGTGATATCTGTTTGTTCGACTGCCTAAAGTACGCCGCCCTACCCGCGGCATCTCTCTGCTTGTCACGGGCAAAAGGTACCCGGAAACAGGGTGTTCGTTTTTGTATGGGAGCTCAGAAACGCACATATGCTTTGCCATATATTTCGTTAAACCCTGCTCGAGGGTACTTCTGGCCTGGGATGAGTATATCTCTTACGCTCCGGAATCCCACTAAAGGTAGGAGCGGGAACAGGCAGAACTTTGGCTAAGTGGGATTTCTCGATCGATTCATTCCTCCCATTTCATCGGTTTACCCTTGCGGCTGAGCTATGAAAGATTGTAGATCGAGTTTTCGCCCGGGAGTCATCCTAGGAGAGTAGATCTCTTCCTTTTCGTGATATTTTCCTAATCAGGCATGGGCACAACTCTTAGCCGTAGGCATACATACTACCGGTACTGGAACCTCCCCTAAGAAAAGAATGTACGAGTACAAGTAGGTTCCACCTTTGCTTTAAGACATTCTGTGACAATTCCCCAAATATTGCGTGGGGGCTCCAACGGCGCGAGTTACAATCGTCCTACCTATCTGGAGTCCCTACGCGACCTATTCCCAACTTTCCAAAAAGCGTTGGTGTAACTTCTTTTGTTTCTTCGGTTGAGGTGGTGATTTTTTTTTTTGAAGAGTTGGGCGGGGGCTGTGCTTAGCGGGGTCTCGGGGAAAGAGGCTACTCGTCCTAGGAAGGAATAAGGAAGGGTGCCGTTAATAAACTCAGCCCAGATAGTGTCTCAATGGTATCCATGCTTGCGCGGATCTCTCGAATTTACAAAAATTCGTTAACTGGGCCTTCGGCTCCTGCTTTGAGGGTAGCTCATAGGTATGGCGCCACACCTAGAATAGCCTTAAGAGCTAAAGGATGGCACAGCTGGAGTGCGAGCCGAGGGCAGTTCCTGTAGAAATTTCAAAGGCTAATGGTTTACTAATCTAAGAAGACAAGAATGGGTTATTAAGCATTCTACTTAGGGCTAGAGCTTACAATTGTCGTCACAAAGAGAAAACACAAGAACGGTTTTAATCTAGCTCAGGTTTTCTGGGGATTATAGTGAAGCTAGCCTGCGATGTATAGCATAAGTGCCCTATGAATTATCCCCTGAGGTTTTGGCTGGATTAGAAGAGTGAACTCTGCTGCGATGACCTGACCTGCTATGTGGCCGTATGGTAACATGAGGCAAATAACATGCAGCTCAATAGAGAGCGATGTTCTTTTTTTAACCCTGAAAAAAAAATGAAATCTGGATGTTTAGAATGGGTAGTAATCAATTAGCAAAGATGACCCTTATCAGACACGGTAACCCGAGGACCCCTGTATTCGTGTATGGAACTAGCTGGGTTAGAGACATTTAAATCCTAAGAAATAGAGAGCGAAGCGACTTGGGGCATGTGATTGAACCTTGCCTAGCAAGATACGACACCCGTAGAGTGCGTAAGTTTCCTGTGTATCGGCATAATCTCTGTGATTATACTGAGTGGTGTGATTATTAACCCCAGGGAAGACCTACTTTTCTCCTTGGTCTGGCTAAAGCTTATGGTTTGCAGCTACACCTTGCTGTCTCGGATCGGGATAATCAGGATACCTTGCTCTACGAGTCCCAAATTTCGTTCCACCAAAACCTGGCCTGTTGTCCCTGATCACCCACTGTGCCGAAATTTTCCCTGGATTCCGGCCTCCGGGCTGGCGGGGTGCAACTGTGTTCATGGGCTCCAGCCAGTCTCTAGAAGAGTTAGAAGGTGGGGGTAGGAAGATCGTCACGTTTGCCGTTAAACTATAAGCAGATATAAAACACTTGAATCCAGAAACAAATTAGAATCAGGAAAATATCCAGGTGCAAGGAATGTCTTGTGTTGGCGTTGCCAGCAAACAAGGAGTCCCTTGTAGTCCCGCACTGACAATTTTCTCATGGTCTATCACTCGTGTATGGGCCTCGGGACAACAGGCCACCTTCTCCACAAGATCAAGAACAGCGGTGTGGCACGAACGCAGCTATTGGAAACTAGTTGCTTTAAGTAATCTAAATAAATTTTTTCATAGGCTATTCCTCCATCTCCATGAACACCGGTAACTTATGATACTGCCTCGTTCCAAAAGTTCCGGCACAGGCTGGTATCGTAACACAAAGAGCTGTAAGACATCCGCTATAAAATTTCGTTACGGCACCAGCCAGGGCGCCAGAAGTTTTGGAACGAGGCTGTACCAACAGATCCCCATTACCGTACACTCCACGCCAGGTCCTTCCTGCTAAGAAAATATACCGCGTTATTATGAGCCGCCTTAGGATCCTCATAGCGTCGGACTGAATGCCGGTAGAACATAAGTGATTAACGCTTACTGGGTAATGTTAACGATCGAGTTAGGGTTCCCGCCTGGAGAACCGTAGGTATCGCTAAATAACGAGGCACGCTGTAGCATTGGTGTGTCGAGGAGGTTACCCACCGCTTTGTTTGAACTTTAAATGAGACGCGCAGTCAGCATCCCACCTCAACTCTCCGAACCTAAATGTGGGATGCCGGGATGTGAGATCATGTGGCGTTGGATGTGAATGTTTATCCGACCGGGGTTGATTCAGGCGTTAAGGCAAATTGTTTGGGGTGCATTGGTTGGGTCTCTCTGGAGTACCCGGGAATAGGGTGTTGTGGTACAGTGCATGTGTACAGTGCCTCATTGGGGGCAGGGGATGCAGGGCACTGCTTACGAGTGAGAGGATGTGGTTCGGGTTGTCTAAGGTAGAAGAAGCATGATGCTTCACCGTCAAGTCTACTCCCGCCCTTTGCTTATGGCACCAAAAGAGAGCCTCTTCGAGCCTAGGACAGTGCTACCCAGAGCTGAATTTTTTTTTGGCTGAGCTAAAAAAACGGGCTTGTGCAGAGGGTGCAAAATATTACCCGGGGGTACCGATCGTGTTAAGTTGGTTTTTTACTCTTCAATTTCAATTCTAGATCTTAGGCCTAATAACTTCTATACTATTGTACCATAACTCGCGCCCGAAGCAAATTTAGAACCAGAATGTGCAGTGCTTTCGTGGCTTCTCCAGCGCGAACTGGGCCCGATAAGCGAAAACAGTCAGACAACCATTGAAGCATAATTTTCCTTCCACAGAAAAGTGCAGAAAAATGCACCGCCGCCATCACGGGTGTGGATGCGACCTAGCCATGGAGGGCGGCTCACGAATAATACCCTCCTGAGCGATTCTGGGGGTGTGAGGCGGCCTGATTGCAGGTGCATAAGAACTCCGGGGGTTTAAATAAGCGATTATCCGAAGGACCTGTATGCTGCCGGGTGTGTGCCTCTCCGTGTGCGATAACTCGAGCGATTGGACACCTCCCGTGCCTCACGATCTTTGCTCGCTATCCTCAGCTCATCCTCTCTATTGAGGGGGTGACGTTTACTTTGGTTTAGTAAATTTCGCTCCTGGGCTGCTGCCAGGTCGGAATTTTTGCGCCGCCCCCGTGAGTGTCTAAGACAGAGATGACCAAAGTGTTTCCCGAATATTCTTCGGCGGTGATATGGGAAAACTATTTCTGTAGATCCCATACGAATCTCTATGGAGGCAAGGGTTATGTCTTGTGATTGTTGATGACACCTCCCCGAATATCAACCACCTGAGAGTTTTGCGGTGGCTCACCAGTGTTGCTTATTAAGCTGTGTCTCAGACTGACAAGGGGGAGCGGCAAATTTTCCACAGTCCTACGGTAACTAACAGTCGACGAGATGAGTTTTGCTTGACCAGTTTGAGGGTTCCGTTCCCGGTTGAGTTTCTTGGACCTGCCGGTAGTCCAAATCCAGTCTAACCCTGCCAAAATTGAACCAGGCCGACCCGAAAACAGGCGACACAAGCGCGGGGCTTAGTCATATGATATCTACAACATTTAGAGAGGCGTTTGAGTTAGCGTCAACTTACAATGCGCCTGTGGTAAGGGGTATTGGTAGGGGGTATTATGCCGTAGTGCGTTCAAAGTTTGGTGTGAGACTGCGGTGGACGGAACGGAATAACTTTGTCAAAAGATTCAACCAGAATTGTCTAAGGCTGATATTTAGAAAAATGATCGTGACGAAGCACCTGTCTTGCTGTTATTATGGTGATAGTTTATTGTGTCTTCGGTGCTTGCTTACAAGGTGGTCTGGCGGACGAAAGGAAGGGGGTAAGAAATTTCCGCCCAGAAAATATAGATACAAAGAAAATCATATGTTCAAGAGAAAAAAATAGCTGTCTCCGAAGGATGACATCCCAACCTCACTATGTAACATCTAAACCGCGCCAAAAGTAAACTGGAAGAACCTCGTGCTTGGTCCCTAACCATCCACTGCAAATTGCCTCTCTCTATACTCCTTCTCCGCTTGCATGTTTATCAGAATCGGCGACCTCGTACGGATCCATTTCCCCCATTTATAGAATCCCCATGGAATCGGCGCCAATGCGGCCGCTAGAATACCCACCACAGTCATCGCCATGTTAGCACCCAGGTCGTGATAGAGCTTCGGTCCCAGAAGCGGTAGAACACCACAGAGGATACTGCGGAATACTGTGCAACCAGCAAGACAGCTTGCTGCAAAGAGGTCGTACGAGGATAGGAGGTATGCGTTTCCGTGCATGAAGATCAAGGTGTTTGATATGCCGAAGGGAACACCGCTGAGGATTGGCCAGATCGGGTGGATGGAGGTTGGGGAACAGGTCCATGCAAACATGAAGAGGCTGATGGGTGAGAGGATACCTGCTAGGCAGACTATGAGGATCTTGGATTCGGGTATTGGCAAGGAGGTTTCTGGGTCGGGGTTGTGGAGGGAGATTAGTTTGTTATTGAGAGGATCCAGGCAGACCGCAATTATTATGCCTAGGCCTAGACCTGTAAAGCGTCAGCGGAAGTGACATACAAAATATAGGAAAGCTAATTACCTAGAAATGACAGTCCAGATATACCAGGAGCCCACCCCCGGATATCTTGAAAGACAATTGGGTATGCTGTGAAACTGAGGTATAGTATCCCATACTGAACACCAATGTACAAAGCCCAAAATATGCAAATTGGCTCAGTGAAAAGCATTAACAATGGCCTCTTCATGTTCAGCTTCACAAGAGTTAACATATCCCCTTCCCCAACCTTGTAACAGTATCTTGACATGTAGTTATCGTCTTCCGTAGTCTTCCGTAGCATTGCAGCTTTTCTACGCATCAGAACGGGGCCGTATGTCTCGGGGACAAAGTACCCGGCAATGGCAAGGGCGGCTGAAAAAATGAGCGTGAGGTAATTCAAGTACTTCCATCCGAGGCCCTCGTATATAAAACCACCGATCAGAGGTCCAATGATAGGACCTTCGAGTGGAGCAATCATGAATATGCTGAACGCTAATGCTTTGCTCTTCTCGCTGAAGAGATCACCGAGTGAGCCTGGGGAGTTGGACAGAGACACAGATCCGACGAACGCGCTGTATGTTCTCTATCAGCACAGCCCCTTAGGTGACTTTGTAAGGTGAGGGAGGGCAGAAGAACGTACGCGAGGAACCGGGAGATAAGAATTGTTTCCAAGTTTTTTGCAAAACAAGCTGGTAGAATGAGTATGCAGAATAAACCCATGGACACTTGGTAAACAGGTCTTCGCCCAAAAAGCTCGCTCATGGGGGCTAACAGGAGTGGACCAAAGGCAAGTCCAAACTGGTATGTTGTCAAGCCGAGCTCCACGCTGGTCTTGTGCGGGATATTGAATTCTTTCATCATTCCACGGCTGCCGGATATGTAGGATGTGGAGTAGAATACACTGAAATTATGGAGTCTGGTCAGTGTTTATCTCAAATGTATGAACTGGATTCCACCTACACCATGAGGTACTGCATTGAGATCAAGAACAAGATACCAATCTTCCGCGGAAGACTCCAATTCACAGGATTCTTCGGATCCTGCAATCCATCCCATCTAACTTCGTAGTCTGTATCCAGCACATTTTCTAAATCCTCAATCGTTCGTGGGGGTCCATAGTCCCTCGAAAAGCCCCGTGAGATCCTGCTGACAGCAGATAATGCTCTTGTGAGAGCGCTCACACGTTCCGGCTGCAGCTGGAACGACAACGGACGTAACTTATACTCATACTCCTCTTCTGAATGCACCTGCTGGCGTGGATAGTGAGTCTCTGACCGCCGATTGAAGTTCCAGTTCCCAGACCTGAATTGCTCGAAGGAAAGCTGCGCAATATCTGTTGGCGTTGGGGTGTTAGGCTTCGCAGTTCTTGGTATTCCCAGATATTCACGATTATAATTTCGGTCGTTTCCCAGCGGTATAACGGTCCAGCAAGACATGATTCGCTCGTAACTGAACTCATCACCGATGTCCAGACTATCCCCCAGAAACCCCGCCTCCGGGGGTGCTGGTGTGAATTCGAAACCTGGGATTGGTATATTCGTCATTTCCTTCACCGAAAATTCGAGTATTGGTAGATGGACAGCTGGAATAATCGCTGGCTTCTTGGGCTCCTAGTTATATAGATACTTCTTCCAGCACTTTTGCCCCCGGCACTTATCCATCCCGCTCTGATACCTTGACTAATTCGGGGGTATGCACAAAGTCAGAATGCGGCGGGGGTAGTAGAAATCTAGGCATTTTTGTTGGAATATACTGTACGGGTCGCCCGGCTTCCCATTTAGTAAGGCCTGGTGAGGGAAGAAATATTCCAATCCCAACCCAAATTCACATCCTCAGGCTACCGAGTAAAGCAACCGAGGGTTCGCAATGTGCTACTTTTGATGCTGATTGGTCCTGGACAAAAAAACGCTCCACGTGCTGATATCTCGCCCCCCTTCCCCATTTAATGGCAATTGCATGACCCCGCTGGTTTTTCCCTCGTGAAGACGGAGTATTATTTTTTCAGAGCAGATGAGGTGAGTCAATATTCCTCTCGACTCCCGTTGCCATTCTGGAATGATAATGTAGTCCCATTGATTGTAGCAGTGGCTGTTAGCATGCTGCCCTTCCACACAACCGCCGCCTGTGATTTGCGAAACTTCCAGCAGTTGGTTAGACACGATAGCAGATGTGGAAGGAAAAGGCTATCGTTGCGAGCTACATTGGTAACCCAGACAAGGCATGACTAGTAAATAGACCGAGGATTGCAAGAAGCGAGATATCACCCAACCATTCACCCACAAAAACAACCCAAGATAATCAACTGTGTAACTGTTCGGTAGTTCAAATGATAGCAAGACCAACATGCAGTGTGTCTATGAGGTGGCCCAGCTATACGCCCCGGAAGCTGGAAGACACTGGAATTTTCTGAATGGTCAATACGACAGGCTCCCCCTCATCACTTATGACGTTTAATCGATTCTCTGCCCTGTTCTATGAAAAGAAAATCATATAGCCTAACCTTCAAGAGGAAGTACTCGCACAAGTTCTTTTCTAGTATAGAAATTTTAAAGTTATGTTGCATACAGCCTAGATGCATAAAGAGCTTATGACTTGGAGTTGCTAGGTGCATCCAGGTTTAGGGTTATAACAGTTGTTCTAAATAGTGTAGTACAGAAAGTAAAATGTTACCGGTAATTTGTACGGCACTGTGCAGTATGTGGCATGGTTCAGGGTGCTAGTTGGTGGTGACCTCCGGTGAGCTAAGTAGCGCTAGCCTGTCGTGAGGCGCTTCGGGGGAAGGCTTGGGAATCCGATTCACCCAATTATTTGACATCTCATTCCCTTGGCCTCCACCGCATCACTCAGCCGCGCACCGTGGGCCCCTAGATATTGCCACTACTAACCGAAATTCTGTCTCCTGAAAATCGTGCTCAAATGCTTATATAAAGTGAGGTCCGCGAGGGTGGATCCTCTCTCCTTCATGAGTTGGTGGGGAACGGCCTTCTCCAAACCCTGCCAAGACCAGGTGGTGATATATCATGATGCCTGCCAAGCAGTGCTACAACGACGGCGCTGTGCGCTAATATAGTAAGTATGATTTGGTAGGGGCAGAATGGGTGTGCTTTTTTTCGTGCCGTTAGGAGTGTTTCGATCAATAAATTTGGGAAGTGATCCTGTACGGAGCGGTGCCTCTAATTAAAACCCGATTAAGCATGTGAAGACTGCAATAGCAATTTTGGTTCAAATTATTATACAGTCGCACCCAGCTATTCCGGGCGGCGGCCAAAACCCAAAGAATCTGCCCGGTACAGAGGGTGATCCGAGACAACAGGTCAGGTTTTAGTATAAAGCGGTGTGCGAATGCACTCTCATCGTGGTAAATTGAGAGAAAACACAATAAAATCTTGTTTTCAGATATCTGTAACGAATGCTACCATAAAGGGTGCTTGAAACAACTCCAGGCCCGCGAATAGAAACAACAACAACGGCACGGGATCATTGAAGGGCACCCACAGTATGTACTATTGCCCCAATCTAAGAGATAAACGATCTTATCCATGATCAATATTGGAGGTGGGCTTGAAAAATCCTGACAGACTCGAATACATAGATATGGTAGTCTACCGGTATCCCCATTTACTAACTTCACTTTAACAGCATTGAAATATCCGATTCTGTCGTTAGGAGATCAATTTGAGTCAAAGCCATGTTCTAGCTCTTCTTGTTCGGGAAATGAGGGTCCTCGGGGCCGGGCTGTGAGGCATAAGGAGGAGGAAACATATTAATAGAAAAACACACACACAAGGTCCAGCTTGCTGCTGGTATACTATCCTTATCTCTTCGTTTGTATAGGCTGAACCACGGCCGAGACAGCATACTATCTAAAAGGGGAGTAATGCCACCTATTTAAGTAAATCCCACAGATCCTCCAGTATACTCACTAGAATTATGATAAGAATCTCAGTGCATGAATAAGAAAAGGTATGCTTATCAGTGCGCAGATCGGGAGTTTGAGAGGGCCAAATATCACAAATTGGCCTGAAGGAAGCTAGATACTCGTAAAAGCACTATCTTAGCATCGCATTAGAGGTATCCTGGTATCACAACAAGGATGATAGTAAACATCTGAAGCTCTGCATCCACCTACCTTCCAGCTCACCTCCAAACCCAGAATTTCCATCAACAGACCAGACGCTAGACTGCCAACCCTCTCCGTTTTTTCTCAGCCCAGGCTTCCTTTGTTAAAGTGAACAAATAGATAATACAGGGTAGAGTGAGGGGATTTGCTTGGAGCTTTCGTACTATGCAAGCAAGGTGGAGGAGGTAGCTTCAGCAGATCCTCTCTTATCACTAATCCTACAACTAAACCAACTGTAAAGACACTCATGCAAGTACAATACGGTACAATCAGCGCATCGCGATCCTGCCTTAGATCGCCAAACTTATCTCTATATCTCCCGGCATGTACACCCCCCTGCACACATTCCTGTGATAAATGAAAGGGTGTCGGCAGAACCTTCTCCGTAAGCCACTAAAGTATCAGAACAGTCCATCAGGCCCCCAGACAATTTACGATACTCCTACAACTTCCAGAATCAACTACAATATCCAAAGCTCTTGATATGGCTGAGATGCCCCGATCCGTTCTAGCCCAGAATCACCACCCTCACTTTAATCTGACCAAATCTAAACTCTGAACTTTCCCAAGAGAGTTGCATGCCTATACAAGCGTTCCCAGAAGTACCCTTTTTAATTCGCATGTCCCAAATGCCCTCTTAGAAAACTATTTCCACCGCTAGCAGTGCCCACTGAGTCTAATAAACAATCAGAGACACAGACAGGCCCTCCGGCTCAACCACATGCCTAGAGACCACCTAAACTCCCCATACGAGGATACTCTATGAATGAAGGGCAATGCCCTTGTAGGAGGGGGTTTGAACAAAAGGGGGGGAGTTGCCCTCCAGAAATCCTAACCCGAATCCGTTAGCCTTGTTTGGTTCCATACTGTACAAGTGAAAACTATCCAGTACATAACCCAAAGCTCATAGCGAGATCAGCTGTTCAAATCCGTTTCGACAAATCACTTTTCTGGGCAAATTTTTTCTCCAGCTCCCTTCTCAGATATCATATTTCATTCATCCTAGGTGTTTTTAGTCAGCTGATCTAGTCTGTCGGGGTTCTAAATCGAGTTTGCGCTTAGGTTGGGCTGTGCTCACAAGTGATCACTCGCTAGGGCTCGACTGTCAGGAACTGAAAGTTTTTTTGCCTCACAGCGGAAGATCGTTGATTAAGTTCTCTACCTAACTAAGAGAGACATGAACTGTATATACACACCCTATCTTGATGACTTAAGCCATTACGCGGAATGCTAAACTCCACGTCCACCTTCATATCGGTAATAGTGAGTAGGAAGCTTAGACCAAACTCTGATTCCTTAACTTAAAGGACCGACCATTTCTCAACATCGACCACTAAAAATGTATACGGTGTCATACGATTGATGGCGCCGTAACATATAATATTAGTATGTCGACTTTGAGTTTTAGGGCTCAGTTGATGTTCTTGGGCACAGTACTCTACTGCTGCCGTGGGTATTGTGGGTATGATATCGTAGTAGGTCAGCCTCCGGAGTGAGTTCTTGGTCTGGCTTCCCACTATCAACCTGCCCTTCCTGTTGAGCTTCCGATATGTACAGAAAAGCCCGCGCAATTCCTTCCAAGGAGCGGCGGCTTACGGAACCGGCCAGGGAGGGTTGGTGAGAGGTGGAACTCGCGGTGAGGGCAGGTTGTGTTAACTGTGATGTTCAAAGAGATAGTTGATCAAAAATCTTTGATGTCTTTGGTATTAAGGAGAAATTTTTACTATAACACGGAAAACTGGTGAATAGCGGAAGATAGGCGAGAAAAATGAGTGAAAAATGAAAAATGAAACCAAACTCGGAAATCACACCGTAAACTCTTCTCTATTAACTTGCTCTTATGTGTATAGTATGTGTGTCTGTACCTAATTTGTGTCTATATCTATGAAGCTTCCACCCACACCTCTCATAATATAAAAGGCTGCTGCTGTCTAAGTCGAGCGATAGTACAAATAAATATAAAGTCGATTATCAACCGACATAGAATAACCTAACCCGATGGACACAAGAAAGAAAAAGCAAACCAAGAGTATATACGTAGCAAGAAAGAAGGATAGAAAATCACCAATAGACCGCGAATATATATAAAATTGGCCAAACAAGATCCACACAATACAAGAATTGTGAAAGGGGATAGGGTATTCGAAAGAGCCAGTGAGGTGATGAGACGCTCCAAGCGAAAGATGTAAAGGTTGGACATCTGTGGTAAGTTGCTAATCGGCGTATAAAGAACTGTCTGTAGTATGTTGGAGATTTTGTTTTGATAGGTTTGCTACCCTACGAGGAGAGTATATCAAGTACATGGAGGGAGAAGTGGTGAGTCCATCCTTGGGTATCAAAATCTGCGTGCCTTTTTAGAAGGGTGTCCAGATAGCTTGGACGACTCGGGAGGGAAGAGTTCTGTTGATTGGCCCGCTGGGTATTCGGGAACCAAATCCACCCGCTCCTGCAACAACTTGGCAATTCCGTGATGCCCATTCTCGGCAGCAAACGAGAGTGCTGTTCGCCCATATGGTGTGCTAGGTGTGTTGGGATTAACGTCGTTCCGTTCAAGCAGAATCCTCACCACTCCCTCATGCCCATTCTGGGCAGCCCACGAGAGCGGTGTTCGGCCATTTTGGGCGTCAGCTGTAGTGGGATCGACATCGTTCTGCGCGAGCAGCATCCTCACCACTCCTTCACGCCCATTCCGGGCAGCCCATAAGAGCGGTGTTTGTTCATACAGTTTATCAGGTGTGTTGGGATTGGCGTCGTTCCGTTCAAGCAGCATCCTCACCACTCCCTCATGCCCATTCTGGGCAGCCCTCAAAAGAGGTGTCCGTCCGCATTTAGTGTCGGTTATGTTAGGATCGACGTTGCTCCGCTCCAGCAGCACCCTCACCACCCCCTCACATCCATTCCTAGCAGCCCAAAATAGCGGTGTTCGGCCATATTCGGTGTCAGCTATGTTGGGATTAACGCCTTTCTGTTCCAACAGTATCCTTACGACCCCCTGATGCCCATTCTCAGCAGCCCACGAGAGCGGAGTTTGGCCATGTGCGGTGTCAGCTGTGTTGGGATCCATGCCGCGTCTCTCTAGCAGCATCTTCACGATAACCTCATACCCACTCCCGGCAGCCCACGAGAGTGGTGTCCGGCCGTGTTTGTCAGCTGTGTTGGGGTTAATGTCGTTCTGTTTCAGTAGCATCCCCACCACCCCCTCATGACCATTCCCGGCAGCCCACGAGAGCGGCGCCCGGCAATATTCAGTGTCGGCTGTGTTAAGATTGATGTCTTTCCGTCCCAACAGCATTCCCACCACCCCCTCATGCCCATTCTCGGCGGCCCGCAAGAGCGGGGTTTCGCCCTGTGGGGCGTTAGATGTGTTAAGATTGATGTCGTTCCGTTTTAATAGCATCCTCACCATCCACTCATGCCCATTCGCCGCAGCCCACAAGAGCAGTGTTTGGCCATCTGGGCCAGTTCTGTTGGGATCGATGTCGTTCCGTTCTAGCAGCATCCTCACCACCCCCTCATGCCCGTTCCAAGCAGCCCAGAAGAGCGGTGTTCGGCCGTATTCGGTATCGGTTGTGTTGGGATCGACTTCGTTCTGCTCCAGCAGTATCCTCACCACCCCCTCATGCCCTCTTCTGGCAGCCCAGGCGATTGCCGTGTTACCATTGAAATCAATTGCCTTAACATCCCATTTATTCGTCCTCAATAAAGCAACTGTTATCTCCTCACACCCGAGGTATGCCGCACCGTGAAGCCCTGAAAACCCCCTAGGGCTATCTTCTTTATCCAAAGGCCGGTCCCAATTGTCCATCCCATGCAATAGCAGCATCTTTGAAGATATGTGCTTATCGTACTTATCGAGCAGTTCCAAAGCAAGCTTTTTCGCTCTTTCACCGGTTCCCCTTCTAGCATGTGTGCCCCAGTAACAAGAAGCATATTTGATAAAAGGAATGGTTGGTGGGATTGAGCAAAGGGTAGGCGAAAAACTTCTGACATGCTGAAAGTTGAGGTAAGTCAAACAGACCTCAGCAATCATTGAGTGGGGCTTAACGAACAAGTCGGAATTATGGGAGAGGTACTCTTGCAATGTGTAGTGAGCAAGACGGACGGTGGACGAGGACTTCTCGACGATGACAAGCCCTAGAGAGGACGCTAGCAGTGTTTTTATCGCTGGAATATTCTGATTGTTCAAGTCGGGGGATCCTTCTTCCACCCCCAGGGCGTGGCATAGCTCGTCGACATGTAATGGCCGCTCCGAATGTGATACCCACATTAGAACTCCCATCCCGAGCATTGATTTGCTTCTCTGTTGCGCCTTCATTCGTGATAAGGTTGCCGCGTAGGCATCGCCCAGACCCTTCCCTTTGGTCATCTCGTCGAGCTTTTTCCTTCTCTGACAGATAGTAACCTCGCCCAGGATTGCGTCCATGTTTAGGGAAACGAGAAGAAAACTTGAAGCACCTTGTTAGTGAACAATAACCCAGGCTAACATCATGAATATATTTAAGATTCTTGTTTACATTTCTGAGATCTCCGCAAGAATGACTCTCATAATATCTGCCCGCAATTCGTCGTTCACTGCACTGGGCTCAGTGTCACCATCCAGCCTCATTACCAGATAGCTCTTAATATCATCTTGGGTAGGAATGACATCTATCCTAGCAGCGTTGCTAAGACATTTCACGATTTCGTCGTCGATATGAGGCCTTCCAGTAAGGAATACCCGCGTGCTTGGTGATACATGAAGGATTTCTCGCAGCGACTCGAGGAGCCCCCGTCGGTGCTTCGGAGTAGATTCGTCTAAACCGTCAATGCATATAAATACCCGCTGCAGGGATGAAATAGTCTTCTTCAGAATTTCCACCAGATCGGGAAGTCGGAGACCTCGGCCGCCAAACTCTCTTTTGGCCCTCTGAAATGCCCCCCGTATATGCTCTGGGATTCTGTCTCTACTAGCAAGTTGTTTAAGGATAGCACCCAGAATACCTGCGGTGGATTGCTCCTGCTGGGCAAGGAAATCGCAGTAGAGTCCCACGACAGCAATGTCTTTTCCCTCAGACCGATCGCATAGAGTGTCAATCACCAGGGAGCTGTTATTTTCTGATTGTTAGTGACATCCGCACACCTTTCTCTGGGAAAGAGGCCTTTTACCTAAGATATGTTTTCCCCACCCCTGGATTCCCGTGACAGAATAACACCGGCTCAACACAGCCATCTTCGCTATCACTCCATTTTCTGAACTCGGTTGTTTCTAGTACCCAGTTTCCCACACCATCGAGTCGGTCGTTTCGCACGTCCTGGTGCCGTTGCTGTGGTTCTAGCGGCGATAGCCACTGCAGGATTTGACGACCCTCAGCATCTGTTTCCGTGATGATGTTGACAGTATTGTGGCTGTTCACGTTGAAAGAGTTGATAATACCGCTGACATGCTGGTGCCCTGAGGACATCTGAGCTATAGCCTATTTTATCTGAATTCCACTTTGAGAGAGAGACAGAGAGGGATCGTGTGCAAGGAGAATCTGCCTTCTCCTAGAGCACGAGGGAAGAGAGATGGGATGGCAATTTATAAGGCTCCCCCTTTGCACAAGTATGCACTAGTCCAATCATTATACCAGTATGTTAAGAAAGCTCTCCGGGGATGTTCACCAGTTGAGTTTTGCTTACATATCAGCCTTGGACCTCAGGGCGAAAAAAGAAAAGGTTAACCCGCATCAAAGGTTTGAGTGAAAAATGTTATCTATTGGCCCGCTCAGCACTCTTAATCTACAGACCATAGGGCATACCACCTATTACCTACGCTTCGCACAGCAGTACATCATACTTCCCGTATTATTCGAACAAAACTGCAAATCAGGCTGTTCAAATAAGTTGGCGCCTTGCCTCCTTTTGCTCTCCCACAGCGAGAGTATGATATCCCAAGCTTGTTCGCATTAACTTGTAGTCGGCTTAGAGAGTGCTTAGTGCACTTTTTTGTGCTAAAGTTTTAGCGATTTGAAATCTGATGATCTAGGCTCAAATCAGGTTGATTAGGAATCAGTAGTGAAATCAGGACAGCCCAAACACTACTGTATCAGCCCTGTAGGTGACTGCACGGTAAGCGCGGGATCTACCGTATCATACCTACTTCGCGGGGGCTTATCGATAGTGCAACACTCCCTTGTCCTCTTAGTTATTCTACACTTTTCATTCCGCTGGCGTTCAGGTATCTCGATGAGTACTGGTACAGTATCCAAGAGCTAGCTAGCCTAGTTCCGCATGTTTCTGCAAAATCGCGGCGAAGCCATAGACTTTCTATCACAATAGCTCGAATGGGGAACTGAAAGGATCAAAATGGGGAATCATTAAAGCCGGGAGATATCGGTAGGGAGGGGACTGTGTTACTCTCAACTTATGCAAGCCTCGTAGCACTCGGAATGTATTATACTGCAGTGCAATACCAACTGCATACCAGTGTTCGAGTATACCAACTCCACTTCGCCCTCCACCTATGGGATCAAAAGGGGGGGATTGAAAATCAACAATTAAGCGAACTAAAGAACCTAAGTTACACCCATTCAAGGACCTACCCAACTCATCCCAATTTGTTTATTTTCTTCTTTCTTTCAGCAGGCTATCGCGTCACTGCCCTCCAGGCCCTGCTAGGTATTTCCGAGCTCCTCATTAGCCCTTCTAACATATTCGCTCCACTCCTCAGACAGATGCTTAACCCATTCCCCAACATCCAGCCATCCGGAAACTCTAAAGATCACACCTAACATGGTAACCTTTTCCCCGGAACCCAAACTCAACCCGCCCGTATCACCATTCTCATCGCCACTAACATAGGTCAAGGCCCCCAAGCAATTTATCTCGGCGCGGCAAAGGTGACAAGGAAACCAAGAGGGCAGAGGATTGTGTCTCTCAACCTTGGCTCTCCAAACCCCTAGAGTGCAAGCAGAGCACGCTCCATGAGTGCACTCCTTGAACCGGATGTTGATCTCGTTGCCGAAACAGATCTTGCATTCCAGTGCTTCGTCCATCCCCTTCGTGGGGTTTAGAGGAGGAGGAGGTTCCGGTGCGGATAGGCTTTCCAACATGGACATTAGGTCGGAAGAGGCCTCTGGTGCCTGCTGCGGCCCTTCGATCTCTCCGGTCCTAAATATTTCCATTCCGAGGAAGACAGTGGCTATCTCTTCCATGAGTTCGAGTGCGACGTATTCGATGGACATCACCAACGTCCTTTAGGGGGATCTTAAACTCTAAAGTTAGTGGTTAACTCGAAAAGGGTAGCCTGAATACTATGTTGTTTCGTTGTGCGGGGTTAGTAGATTTAAACAGACACAGATTTTTAGAAGTTGTAGGATGCTTTCCAGCTTGAAAGAAGCCGGAATCAAAAGTATGTACCTAATCTAGAATGCCTCATAGAAAGGTGATTTCAAGGACTAAGATACTACAGGAGTCTCGGACTCTCTTGAATTCTGAATCAAACCTAATGGGCTATCCCTAGTTTTTTCTTGCGGGTTTTAAACACTTTTGAATAGTACAGTACCCCCAGCCCCTTTATCGAACTAAGGCAAAAATTCAGCGTCACAAAATATCACTCTAAGGTTATCAAGGAACAAAGTTTAATGTTGGAAATGTTGTGGGGAGAGGCAATGACTGGACCGAAGGCTCCATAGAAAGAAGTGAATTGAGAAGTATAAAGATCGACTGCAGCAAGTACGATATACGAAGTATAGAGTTGAGCATAATAAGAAGGGTACGAAAAGTAAAGAGCAAGCCAGCGAGGAATGGATGGAAAAGTGGCATATACAAAGAGAGGGGCTTAAAAGACGGCCCGCTCTAGTGCGTAATAGTCCACATACGCCCAACAACAGACTTCTGAGAGTGGTTACAGCAATGTCCTCGGATCCCAATTTATAAGAGTATTATTTAGATTAGCTATAGCAGACGTACAGTACCCTTACATCCCACAAAAAACATATATAATGATAATCATGGTTTCGTGCCGTTTAAGCCTCCATCCATCCCATCACATTTCGAATTGATCTAATCACCCTTGGCAGACTTGCAGAAGGCAGTATGAGCTATATATTCTACTCACTACCACAGCTAAGTGGGATAACACGAGATCGACAGTAGATGATCTTTTTCTATACAGAAATACAAGCGCTAGGTCCAACCAAGGTATAAGGACTTGTATTGACGCAGTTTCACCCCACACCTTCAAGGAGTCGTTTTTTTTGCCGCTACTTACAGTGCTCGCTTGGTAGTTTATCTATAAAATATTGTTTAACAACCAGTCTCTAAAAATTTGCCAATATCATGCCCCCAAGCCCTCACTCACACACGTAATTAGTCCAAACCATTTTTTTTAAGGGGCCATAATATGATAGTATGGCTCAAGTGTTTCCATGCGAGGGAAAAAAACATTTATCTTTTAGCAGAACATGACATTGACTTAGCGGCGTTCATTTAATACCAAAGCCAAAGGAAATCATATGCCACTATTATATCCGCACATTCTCGTAGATCAAATATCTCCAAAGATTAAGGACGATCAGAGCCAAAGTATGCTCAAAATTAACCATTCTATAGAACAACTTGAGCTGCCCAGGGGGTCGGCTACAAATAGAAGACCCATCCCAGAGGCCAGCTTAGCAGGTATTAAAGACATCACTGTAGTAAACCAGTATTCGAAGACATAAATCTTTCCTTCCAACACTTATTAACTCCACATGCCGTTGACCCATTAAAAAAAAGCTGCAATCTGCAATCCAACCTTGACCGCCCGAAAATAGGCTGGCGAATTCAAGTGCTCCAAGTCCATTTACCGCTGCCAATCCTATATTCATTCAATTCACTTTGAGGAGGGAGTAGACAATCCTCAACATATTAGTAGGGGCAGGCACTGTATTCCTACCTGAAATAAAGACCCCGATCCCAGAAGCTTACTAGCTTTACCCAGACAGATATCCAGCCGTGGATCTCCCAGCAAAAAAAAAAAAAAGGTGAGTATCGTGCGATCTTAGAATCAATTAGAAAAAAAACTCGCTCACTCCGATATATTCTCCAATTCATCGAGATCTAACATTGGTCCGTGGATCCCGTGCATTTAATAAGAGACACACGAGCAAGTCGAAACATCAGTTCACCTCCATACAGATCCAGTGCCAGGAACAAGAGAGCCTACCCATCCTAATGAAAAGCACGTCAAGAGCGCTAAGCAGTCGAATCAAGGAAACTAAGGGCCCTACAATAATAACTCAACTTAGGTGGTTTCGATGTGAGACCAGGGAAAATAGGCTAAATTCAGTTGAAAAGTGCTAGCTCCCAGTAAGTTAGTAGCCACCCTATCCCAGATCCCTAAGTTCGCTAGAGATTGTAGTAATTTCTGATCGAACTCCGGGGACAGACAACTCTTTGCAGCCCTTAAGAATCCCTTGCAGTCTTGTGGGGCCCCCCTAAATAATATTGTATTGCTACATATGATACTCAAAGCACTTTCTCCCAGCAGAGGACCATTGCCCTCTGAATATCCGGGCTAGAATGGACTGCGAAAGTGGTCCTGTCTAGTCTACGTCTCTTGGAAGTCTTCATGAGGAACCCAAGGCCCTCAGGGTGTTGCGATCTATTATACAGTGGTGTATTAATCACGGGTGGTGGCTGCGTCTGTGCGCACCTAGACAAATTTAGCTTATCCCAAATCAGGTACAGTAAGTAGTATTCAAGACTTCCAACATCTCTTTCCGCCGTCTCTATTCCATCCACTAATAAACATCAACTGACAGGAGAACCACAAGGAGCGTAAGGTTGTGAGAACAGACTCATAAGCCCCAGACTCTCCGGGGTTTCACATCAACAATGCACCAGAACAAATCTATGGAAAATAATAAATACATTAATAGATATCATACTAAAAACCTCTCTAATATCACTTTCCCTCCTTCCAAGTCGGAGCCCCTTCCTCATTCCGCCGTGCCATTCATTCGTATACCATCAGTAGGAGAAAACTTCTGACCTCAAGTCTATCCAATCCAAGAAAACCGCTACCCATCAGTCCAACCTGGTCTCGTTCCTAATGAAGTGTTTACGTGTCCAACAGAGAGAGAAAAACTAGAAATAAAACCTTCGCCAAGTATGATACCAGAAAAGAGAGATCAAAAGAAAAGAAAAGAAAAAGAAAAAGAAAGAGCCCTAATTCACGAAATAACGCAGGACTCGTTATGAATATTTTTCCAATGCTCAATCGCGACCTCACGCTCATTCTCAGCTTGCTTAATCTTGGTCTCCTTGGGAAAATACTCCTTCAAGAAATTATATAACCCAATGTCCAAGTTCCCAGAATCAGCACTAAGTACACAATGCCTCCTGCACATTGGACAGGAATCTTTGTTCGCCCTCTGAAGTTTAACAAGGCAACGCACACAAAATATGTGGTTGCAAGAGAGACGGACAGGTTTAACCGATATGCTGGAGCATATCGGGCAAAGATAGTCGTCTAATTGTGGGATCACATTGAGGAGAGATGTGCAGAGCGTATGACAGATGGCTCTAGAAAGGTGTGATGTTAATGGGCCAGTTGGGGTTACGAATACTGGGAATGTTTGGCGAACACCAAGGGCTGTGCGTTTATCGAATTCTATCCACAGAGGGTTAGCAACGAGCAGCCTATGAGGGCGTGGAAGACAGTACTTTTCAAAATCTTGGTCATGGCTGTCCTATTGATGTCATGGAACCGCATAACACGAAGAACGTCCATGTTCACGCTCAAAAACATTTTAAATAAAGAAGGACTATAAGGATTCTTAAACTTGGTCTGGACCCCCAACCGCCGTATCTCGTCCGCAAAAAAGGTCAGCCGCTCAGCTGCTTTTTCAACTGTCCTCTCCTGATGCGATTCGCTCTCGAGATTCGAAAAGAATATTCCAGACTCTAGGTATATCCTAAAGATTTCGCGCCATGGGTAGAGGTCTGATTTATTGTTTCGAGAGTTTGGTGCAGCGATAGCAGTGATAGACTGCCCGAGCTGTAGGACGTGAGAGCGAATCTCGGATTCAGATCTGGATTGAAGTTCCTCCAGCGAAATTATTTCGGAGGTTAGGAGATGGAAGAACTCGGAATCCGAATTGAGGGATATCTCAATCGTCCGAATGCTTTGTACTTCAAGGTGAGACTTTGTTTTACTTAAAAGACTGGCTAACATACCTTTTACAGATCTCCGTACCAGCTTTTAGAGCAAGGCTCTTCGTCTTCATTTCTTCGCTCCCCAACTCTTTCTTAACCAGGCCCTCCAACGAGTGCCGGGTGTCCTGCGAAAGGTTTAAATCGAGCGGAATTCCGTTGACGGCATCAATCGTCAACACTAACTTTGGCTGAAAACTATGCACCGTACCTATTTAACCCCTAATCAGCCCACTTTCCCCCATAACCAGAAGTGGAAAGAGAGGGCAAACCATCAAACATATATTTAAAAACTGGACCCTCCGCTTCTTCTACCAACCCCTTTAACACTTCCACCGTGAGTCCCAAATCCAACAACTCCGACTGTACTTTCTTGATACACTTTTTCAGCTCACGATACCTTATCGCAGCCGCCTGCCAATCAGCAGGGAAGTCCTCTTCCTGGAGAACCTGCGAGAAGGTATGGGCAAACTTCATTTTGTTTGTGACAGCTTTTGTACTAGAGGGGGAAGAAAGGATGTGAAAGAAAACTTTTTCCGGTGGGAAATCCGGGCGAAGGCTGGGCTTAAATGGCCCAAGGACTAACGACAGAAATATCAGAACCAGGTAAGGCAGGCTAAACCAGAAGATTGTGGGCTTCGTGCCACGCTCGACGCACCGGGGCGGTACCCCAAACCCAAGAACCCGTTTTGGGAAACCGAGCACGCGACCAACTTTCGCCCAAAATATTGGCACCGGTTGCTTCCGCCTCTAAGGACCCAACCAACGCTTAAATTTAACTTAAACTGCGGAGTTCAAAGTATGGAATATACCCGTGGCAAGCGATGGCAAGGGGACTTGACAAGTGAGGCGGGTGATAAACTCTTCTATAAGTATCTAGAACCATCCCTCACCCCTAGGCCCTACGACGCCGCCATTCAAAGATCCGTGCCCGTTAGACTATTGTACCAGTGGTCCGAGCCTGTCCCCCGAGGCATAGCCGCTAGTGGCAACGCGGTAATCGCTCCCGTCTGGCGCTCTCAGCAACGGGAGGTTTTTTATGACGTTGACTGCTCATAACCAAATATCCCTCAAAATCAGTGTCTCCAGTGCCAATACCGGTAGCGCCACGGTAGGAGGTAATGGGCAGTGAATGCAATTCTTTCAAGCAAGGGCTGGGCTGGAGTTGGGCAGGGGTTGATTGGGCTTAGGTAAAGATTGGAGGCAGACCTCATATTTTGGCGAATAGAGTGCGGTACTGTGAAGTGCGGTACCTGATGGGAGTACGAGTACGCACTACTGCACAAGTGCCCAGCGGAAAGTTAATTTAGGTTAACCTGCGAGACAATATCGAGCCCGTATGATACTCGTACGAAAAACATCTCCCCAGGCACTCGTACCGTACCGTAGAAACCTCCGGAACTAACTATCAGACCACGAGGAGAAACCAGTTTGTCCGCTGACCACCAGTATGTTCAGTTTGACGGGTTACCAGAATCGCGAGCACTGTTCATGAGATCTAACGCATCTGTGAGTTGATCTTATGCGAGCAACGTGCCAGGAAAAGGCTATCGTTTCTCTAGAGTTCCTGCCCCTGAACCCTGAGACTAAATGGAGATGGTGGATTTTAAAGAATTTTCACAGTGCCGATTCCATTCAAGCCTCCAAAGATACGTTTTAGGGGGGCCATTGCCGAGAAGGACCAATTTGGATCGGGTTGAGAGCCCCACCAATCACCTCCGTGGTTTGTGAGTCAGCGTCGCTAATGAACCAATCACTCCAACTGCTGCGAGAAATGTGGAAAACGAATGTCGGGCTACTAAAGTGAGGCTCATTGCTTGTCACACCCGGCAAACTCGACTCTGATCATCGTCTCCCAGCACTTGCGCTGCAGAGCTGAAGCAAGAGACTGTAGCGACCCAATATTTATAAGCCACGCAGAGACCAAAAATATTGGGAATCCTGTTTATCTGATTGGCCAAGCGAGAAACCTCTGCTCCTGATGCTCAACCTCAACCCGGCCGCGCGAGTATACCGGTATATCATGATCTCATACCCTATTTATCGGGACAGGATCACGCTATGCAGAGAAATTATTGGGGTACCGATTATGCTTATCTACGGTATTCGTTCATTTGGCGCACAAACGTTATTTGCTGCAAGGGTCCCTTCGGTACGGTAAAGACACACCAGTGCCACGCCACACATCAGTAACAGGTACCGGTACGGGTCCCTAGGGAGTCCCTTCTTGTTCCCCCCCCCTTCAGAGTTCCCCGTTTAATTAAGACTTGAAAGGCCTCCGAACCCGATAGCTCACGGTATGATACGACGTATATTATCATTAGAAAAAGTCCCGTCAGTTGAGTTCAACTCAGAGCAAGCAAGTACTTGTAGAGAGAGCGCGTGGAACCCAATTTTAAAACATCAGCAAGGCTAGAATAGGAATTTTCAGGGCTCATAGCTCCACAGCCGCCATTTCCTTTGCTTTTAGGGGCCCCAATGACATCAAATGGGCTCTTTTTGGTTTAGCAGGTGGCTTGAAATTAGCCTCTACTCGTACGCTCTCTCTCTCTCTCTCTACTTACTCTGAGTTGAGCTCAACTGGCAGGGCTTTTTCTAACGATAAAATCATTCTCCAGAGAAAAACAAGGTGTCAACCGAGACTGCATTCGCCATCCAGGTACGGTACCATGCCGCGCCGTACCGCACTTGCAAGCACGAATACAAACACCCTTGCACTCCCAGCTTGGTCCCCCTCAAGAAGTTTCATTGTCCTACCGGTATGTACTCGTATGACGACAGGGCACTATTCACACTTCCTCCAACGGAAGGCCCCGTGCCGTATCTACTCGTAAGGAAATCAAAAAAATTACCCCCATGATGCCTGTCCCCCGCACCGCGATAAGTGAAAAAAGGCACCTTCGTTGCTTCCCACCTTACAGTAACAGCAGAACCAAGTGAGGAGGGAAAAAGAAGAAGAAAAAAAAGGCCCTTTATCCCATCACGGGGCGTGAGCGAGGCTGAAATTTTATGAAGTGAAACAGCGAAATCCAGTGCAGCCGAGAATTGCGCAATCACCAGTCACTTTGCCGCCGGTACTTTCCAGACCTGTGGCTGAGTGGCGCGTATACATGCTGATCCTGTGGCAAAGTGACTGCGGACTGCACAATTCTCGACTGAGTTGCTCTGTTTTACCGCTCAATGGGATACCGGTGCTCGCTGCTTGTTTGCTTAGATAAAGGCAGTGAGTTAATCTCCTTCCCTTACTAGTACCCGTATCATACAGCAATACAAGACTAATATCTGCTCGAGTACCGGTGCTCGTACAGCAGCGGTTCACCGCGTCGGGGGTACGTAATTGAAAAACATGCAAAAAACACACCCTGGCTTTATTCTACGAATGCCTTGTGTGTCTTACTTCTCTTGCGCGGTCTCCCAATGTTATGTTCCTATTACCCTTCAGTAAATTTTAAGCGTGGGCATGAAGGGAAAAAAACCAGCCCCCCCCCCCCTTTTTTTCTCTTCCCTCCTAGAGTACCGGTACCGTATGTACTCCTTCCCCAGTCTGCTCTTATGTTCTATTGCTCAACAGCCTTGCTATCATATGTTCGCTCCATGACATTACTACCCTCTCGAGCTTTCCTTTCCCCACAGGAACGTTTGTACTCGACCACCACACTCTTACAACCAGTGCTGGGGCTTTCCTACAGGCCAAACCGCCCTTCCGCAAAACTCTTGGAATTTTACCCTTTTGGCTAGCTAGGATGGATCGGCTCATGGAAAGTCACTCGGGTGCATGGGCCAGAATGGTGGGTTTTGGGGCGGCAAGAGGGGAGATCAAGGTTTCTTTCGCGTTCCAAGGATCGGTATTACGCCTCCACGTTTTTTCTTACCCTTGCCCCCCTGCCCGTTGGATGCAGGCATGCTGTTCCTGGGAGCCATACTCGAGATACTCGTACACGTCCTAGGCATACCGGTATTGAATCAGAACATGAGTCCGAATTTAGTATGGGCGCACGGGGATGTGCACAGACGATTCGCCATACAAGTACGAGTACAAAATTTTACCCCCCGTGTTCGGATTCAATATGCCTGGGACGTGCGGCTTCGGCAGGGCGGATGGAAGGGGATTCTGTCGCGTTCCTCACTTACTCGAAGCTCCAAACCGACTCTTTCAGCGTCTGTTTTTTTTTTGCCTCACCCACCCTCCCGTGCTATCTCAAGGGAAATTATGGGGAAACGGGTTTGGTATATTCCGTCTGGTATCTCACTAACGGCTGGCAGTCTTCCCTCTCATTCTCTATCCCTCTCTTGTCTCCTCTCTTTCATTTTTTTTCATTTTCATTTTCAAGGAATCCCTTTGTTGCAGGCGATGTGGTGATGTGATGATTGAAAGAAAGGGAAAGGGCAACAACTATTTCGGAAATTCGACCAGATGCGAGAAGAAAAAAAAGGTCAATGAGTTGACATCATGTAGCAATACGATCCGTACCTTTCGGGGGTTCAGAGGAACAAAATGCGGAAGCAAAGAAGAAGGGACGGACGACAACAGCGATCACTGACTTGAGCTTCTTCCCCCATGCTGAAAGGAAATGACGAAGGGGAAATAAAAAAGAGCAGAAAGAAAGAAATAAAAAAGCGCTGGCCACCGGAGAATCCCATTTAATAATAAAAAAAACCATTTCGCCGCTCTGGGAAAGAGGGTGGAGGGGTGATCCGTTCTAGTTGAGTAGGAAATTGATTCCTGTGAGGAGAAAAGCGAGTAGGTTTAGTCAGATGGGAGTTTTGACGAAAAGAAAACAAGGAAGTTCAGATTGAATCAGTTTTTAGGGAGATCGGAATTGCGGGGAGGGAATAAAACACACTCAGAGTATCCTGATTATCGGCCGGTCCAGGCGCATCGTCCGGGCCCTGATCCTCCCTCGCACTTCCGTTTCCATCCTCCGCTTCCTCCTCTTCGTCTTCATCAGCTTCCCCGGCACTCGAGCCCGGTCCCTGATCTTCTGTTCTACGGTGTTAGTTTGGCGTTCAAGATGGGGCTAGGGGGTGGGAGTAGGGCATATACTCTTCCGGGCAGTGTTCTTATTCCTTGTTCGCTGGTAAAGAAGGTATTCAGGTAGCCACGGGTGATCTTCAAAGTACTTAACACAACCTGGAGTCATGTTTGCATACTCCTTGACACACTCGATGAGGGTTTGTTGTTGCGCGAATGTGAGTGTTGACCATGTTGGGGTGCGTGCGAAGCCGTTTTCCTGATTGAACTTCTGAAAAGCTTTGGCCGAGATGGTCTGTCGTGCTCCCATCCCTCTATTGTAAGAACCTCGATCACCATGCCATATTGTGAGGGGTCAAGTTAGGGATGGAGGAATTGAAATGGATGAACCGAAGTGAAACTGAAAGAGGGGGTAGGAGAAGAGTTCGGAATGCCCCTCGCAAGACAAACCGAACCACAATCGACTTGAGCTCCTCCAAACCCTCCTTCCCCCCTCGGTCACCCCCCTTTCCCTATTCCGTAATAACATCTTCAAGCCCAGGAGGGTCCTTGGGAAAGGGGGAAGGGGCAGAGAACTTCGCGGAACCAAGCCGGCATCCGTGGATTGCTTCTGCCGCAGAGATTGCTCCCGCGGAAAAAAGGGGAGAGGGGAGGAGAGGAAGGGATTTGAAGACTTCCATCATAATAGAAAAGACCCCTCAAACTGGTTTCCCCTCCCTCCTCCTCCCGTGTTTTCCAAGATTCACTTCCCCCCGACTTCAACGTGGAGGGAAGAAAGGAAAGAACAACACGAAAGAAAACTCACCACCAATTTGTTCCACTCGTACTTTTCGTTCTTCAGACCGATTTGAGCGCGGACGACGGATATTTTCGCAGTCTTCCCCCGAACTGGCGGGGACGTACCGGCACTACCTGATGCGCTCTTGGACATTGCGAGAAATCTTTTTTGCTGATGGATTTGTTGAAAGAGGGGGTTCACCCGTGAGGGTGAATCGATTGGTTGCTAGATAAGGTTTTTTTTCTGCTTTTTTTTTTTTTCCCTCTTTTCTTTTCTTCCTTACTTTTTGTTATTTCGTGACTTGACATTTTTACTTGGGAGGTTTTTTCTTTTCTTTGACGTGTGGTGTCAATTCTCTTTTGATTTTTCCCCACTCTTTTTCTCTCTATTTCTCTCTTCCTCCCCTATCTACTACCCCCTCCTATCCCTTACAGTCTTACCCTCCCTTTCCTTCTCTAGATTTCCCCTTTTTCCAATGACTTACGAGGATGACAGAAGCACCGGTTAAGTTCTTGTATCTCTCTACCACTCTTTGCTTAAGAACTCTAACAAACCTTTATTCAATAGTTTCGTGTCGAAATTTACCCTTCTTGACTTAAACTCCATCTTACAACATCAGCGCTCGGGCGCGGTGGGGGGAAATGGGAAATGGGAAAAAGGTTAGGGTTCTAAACAGGGAAGGGAAGAAACACAACAACGCAAAAAGCCGTTAGGGTAACGTGACGTAAACCCCCGCTATGCGTTCGAAAAGGAGGGGTGAAGAGGGGTGAGAAAGGACAAGGCGGGGAGCAGGAAGAGGAGGACGTGGAGGAGCTAGTGGAGGAGGAGGGGCTCTCAGACAAATACCGGCTTTAATTGATAAGCAATGGATGAGATCATTCATGGGATGCCAAGAAGGGGCTCTGCGGGGCGGCTCGAGCCGCTCGGTAGAAAAATAAGACCAGGGAATGGAGACCCTTGGATTTTTTTTCCCCCATGCTGTAGAAACCCGACTAAACTCAATCTTGATTTCGGCCCTTCGATCAGGCGATTCCCTTATTTGTGGGGCTTGAGCTGATCCCCCCCCCCGGTGGGCGGTTTGCATGATTGGATGCAAGGAGAGAAAGAGAAGTCAGGAGAATAGATGGATTTCTTTTTTTCCCCCTCTAGAACCCCGACCCCCTCGGAGGAAAGGCAGATGTTTTTCCTGTCTCAGCTTGACACAGTTCAAACCCTATCCCATTGCCTAAACGCCTGATGGGGTTGTTTCGTTCGGTTCAGTTTAGCTTCCTCAGGGTCGGGATGGGGGGATGAGCGGGTGATGGAACAAAAGGGTGCTCGTCGGTTGGTGCAGGTTTCTGATGACGATGCTACCCTACCTTCCACGTTAGCGCCATGAAAAAATTTGGGAAAAAAATCAGACGAATGGGAATGTTAACATGCGTGCGCCCTCACCATCCTACAAATAAAGGGAACCCCACCAGTATATATACTCCCGCTCATCGGGCTCCCCTGGAAACTCTCGCATCCGGAAGTATAGCGGAGAGTCTAATAAAATAAAATAAAATATTCACAAGTTTGCCGTTTTCGACCTCATTTCATACCGGTTCAACGGCATCGGATTCCTCCCTTCCTACTTGTCCTCTTTGTCCACATCCCGCCGTCGCTCCGGGAGACCCCGGAAACGCAGGTAGTAGTGGGGGGAAAGAACGGGAATAGAAACAGGGATAAGCCTATAATAGAAGCAGCAAACATAATGCTGCAGTGTCTCGGGCTGGGCAACAATTAGGATGGAGGAGCCACCGTCACTCTTAGTTTTGCCTCTATGATAGGTGGATTGCGGTTGAAGACTTAGAAGATTACTGCGAGCCTACAAGTAATCCAGAGGTGGCGGCTACCTCGTGGCAAGACCCTGCTGGCCGGTGTGCCATACCGCGCGACTGGAGATAAGTGCTAGTACGACAGAGATAAACAAAAGTCCCGTGATAGGCACGCGGGATGCCGTGACATGCGGCAAGATGCCGGTGTGCTCACCCATGGCATGTTCATGCGGGTTGTGGCATGGCACCGTATGCACGGGTAATACAGTAATCACTAGCCGGTACTAGCATTGGGGGCGAGCTGGTGATCGGATGGGCGTATGTCCATGTGAGATGGCTCCCATATGCGTATCATGCGGACTTTCACTAGAGGGGATGACTACAACGTTGAATCATAAAATCGCTCGAGTGAGAGACGGTGAAGGTGTGAGGCAGGAAGGGGGGGGGCGGAACGAGGGTGCATAATCACTATATTTGTATCCTAACCACTACTGAGGAATAAAGAAAGCGGGCAGGTGGGTCAAAATGAAGTGAATAAGTAAATGACACCTTGTGATTCGTCAAGTGACATCTTTATTAGCTGTAGCTTAGAGGTATATTGTATACATAAAACACCATGTTGTAGAGGCCAAACTTTTGTCTATCCTGCTTTTCCCTGGAGATGGTCGGCTTGCTGCTATGAGTGATATAGGTGGTCGTGATAAAAAGCGTGATGGAATAAACCAGCAAAAGCCAAAGCCCCCTCCCGCTCCCACCTAACTAAAATGCCTCCCCTGGGAAAGAAAAAAAGAAAAAAAACTAAAAGAGGGAAAAGGCCATGCTCACGGAGCCTAACTTCTCGTAATAGCACTCATTCAACCACACCTTCATATCACTAGTGCCTACTTTTTCCCTTTTCCCTTTCCCTTGCTCTTTCCCCTCCCCCCTCCACTAGCAACCGGCTTCGCATGCTCTGGGAACTCCTGCAGGTGGTTGAACATCTTCGTCTTACTCAGGAACTTCTCTCCACAGCTCACGCACGTGATCTCTCCCGGTACGGCGGCTTGTTTAGCAGCCTTCTTCGCACGCTTTTGCTTCGCTTTTCCGATTTTGGGTGGTATTGGAGAGGAGGGTGAGGGTGGTCGGGAGGTGTTTAGGCTGTCTGGGAGGGGGCTTCGGTCGGTTTCATCCCCCTCTTCTTCTGTTTCGGGAGTGGAGGTAGGGGGGTCTGGGGTGGCTTTGAGATTGCTTTCCGGATTGGATAGTTGTGTTTCTTGGTCTTTTGGGGGGGTTAGATCGAGTTTTTGGAGATTTTTGTTGAGGGTATCGTGTGGGATGTCGCTGCTCTTGGTGGCCTCTAGTTCTTCGAGTTCTTCTAACTCCTCATGTTCAGAGGCATCGATTGGAGCATCTTCATCCTCTTGCTGCTTTTCAATTCCCCGGACGTCTCGGTCTAGATCAAACTCTGTGTTCTCTTTCATCATTTGTCGTTTCAGTGTCTGCACATTCTTGACGTGCTTTTTGCTCTTCTCGTGTTCGCCCATTTGTCCCTCAGACCAAAACGTTTTCTTGCAAACAATGCACTCATATTTCTCGATTATTTCCTCTTCTCCGGTTTCTTCGTCCTCGCCAAGATCGTCCAAGTCGTCATCTGCTTTGTGAGATGCTTGAGTCCAATCTGCGGCCTTGAATTCTTTTAGCTTGGAAAGGTTTTCCTTGCGCTGACGTGCCGCCTGCTCTCTAGATGCTGCGAGGAGAGCGGCTTGACGTTGAGCCTCGCTCTGGGTATTCTTAATGAACCGGGGGTCGCGTTTCCGTACAAAGAAAACGAAGGACTACTTCCTCAATCAGTTCAGGCACAAAAGAAACCGGAATAACTAAACCTACTCTGACAGAATCGTTAAACTCCCTAATCCCTGTATCTCTAAACTTTTTATTTTCTTTCTCCATAATCCTCTTAATCCTCCTGTCCGGCGCATCCGAGTAGCGGTAAAGATCACACCAGCTGAAACTCTTCAGGGTCCTGAACCCACTCCACACAGCATAGAACTGTTTCACCCAATCCTCATGCGTACTCTTTGAATTTCCAAAGTCTGGATAGTAAGGCGCATCCTCGCCCGCCTGCTCTGCCGCCGTGATCTCTTCCTCAGCTAATTTTTTGAACGCTGCACCGACGAGTGTGTAAAAGTTGTCCCGCGAGCTATCGTCGTAAGAGGTCTTAGCAAACATGGAGAACCATTCCAGGACGTCTTCGGATGTAGTCACGCTGGTCGGGTGCGAAGGGCCTCCGGAAGCACCCGAGTCATGGTCGCCGTGGAGGATCTGCTCCCGGTGGGAATCATACCAGTCCCGCTCTTGCGGGTCCGAGAGGACCTCGTATGCCGCTTGGATTCCGGTGAACAGGAGGGTAGCTTCTTCGACATTGTCGTAGTTCCTATCAGGATGTAATTCTAGAGCTTTCTTTTTATACGCCTTTTTAATACTGTTCTTTGGTCAGCTGGTCAGCTTCGCAATAAGAGAGTTGATGGTGGGGTGGTGTGGGGGGTGGCTTTGGGCTCGCCATACGTACTCGTCCTGAGTGGCGTCGCGAGGGACCGCTAGTAGTTCGTAGTAACAAGTTTTAACAGCGGTGCCTGAGCGGGAGCCTATCTCGCCTTCGTCATCCGAAAAGCCGGCGTTTGCGGAAGCCCCTTGGCCCATGGTAGCGGTTGGTTGGTTGGTTGGTTGGTTGCAGTGGTGTTTGGCTGCGAGGCGGAAAAAAGTTTTGTGGAGTGGGCCCTTTGGGAACGTTACACAGGGCCGCCTACCGAAGAATAGTGTTGGCCTACGGAGGTACAGGGCATAAGTTTTGTAGGTTACACAGATAGTGATGACAGTCCTCGCTTGTGGAACCTACAAAACTTATGCCCTGTACCTCTGTAAGGGAAAAAGATCCGTTAACCGGGATAATTTTGGTCGCTTAACCCCAAATAACTGTCCCATAACCTTCTTCCCCGCTGTACTCGTAATTTTCTATCGTTTACAAATACAGCTTCTATTACATATGGGCAAAAAATAGGCTAGACCCGCCGGATTTCGGTTGTATGCACTAGTAGTCGTGTTCACAAACCTCACGAAATCACGAGTATATCCCCAAACCCCATTGCAGATTTGGATATCCAGCCTCCTCACCCTCCTCTATAGACCCCACACTCCCAATAAGCATCAAAAAATTATGTGGAAACCTATCGGCGCTCTGGAAAATGGTGAGGTATCGTTGCTTTGTGCGAAGTAGATCAATGCTAACCTCCTGACAGGATTGGACAAGACCCAAAACCTCTAACCCCCAAGAACCATACGACTGGCATATTTCATGGGTTCGAACGGCATACTCCTGCTGATCAGCATCATTGGGACCGCCTAGCAGGTACGGTGCCTAAGTTGAAGGAGATTGGTATCACTACCTTGTGGATACCACCAGCCTGCAAATCGGGAAGTCCATGGAGTAACGGCTCTGACATTGTCTGTTGCCCCTCTTTCTAACACCTTTCATTCTAATCTTCCTCATAAAGCCTGTACGATTTGTACGACCTTGGTGAATTCAACCGTGGGTGGTCAAGACCTACCAAATGGGGGCACAAAGAATCCCTTATCCGCCTACGAGACACAGCAAAACATTACAATATCGGGTTGGTTTTCAACACTGTTTTGAACCACAAGGCAAATGCTGACCACACTGAATGGTACCAGGTCGTTGAAGTCAACCCGGAAGATCGCAAGGAAGTGATTTCGGAACCATATGAAATCGAGGCGTGGTTGTCCTTTGTTTTCGCCACAAGAGGAGATACCTACAGTCAGATGAAGTCCCATTGGTACCACTTCTCGGGGACAGATTATAATCAAGAGAATCGGAAGAAAGCAATATATAAAATAATAGGCCATAATGAGGAGAGAGAATGGTGTCAATATGTGGATAAACCTGAACTTGGCAAATACGACTACCTGATGTTTGCTAACATTGATTATTCTAACCCTGATGTTCGTAATGATGCGAAGAACTATGGCATTTAGGTTGCTGAAGAACTTGGACTCAAGGAATTTCGGTACCGGTAGACCATTCCCCTCCATGTCATCTCAGCTTCTGCTAACCACTTCTCTACCAGGTTCGACGCTGTACGACACTTTTCCTCAGAATTCCTTAAGGAATCCATTGACAATCTAGGCAAAGCCCTCGGTGAAGACTAGTTCTTTAGGGGGTGAATACTAGAAAGGATACGCCGAGCCTCTAGAAAGACTCCTTGATGATATGGATTATAGATTTACGCTCCCCGATCCCCCCCCGTTAGAGAACATTTTCATGATCTCAAATTTTCCATACACAGATCTCAGGGTAATCTTCGAGTGCGCATTAGTGGAAAGCCGACCACTTAATGCTGCGATGTTCATCATGAATCACGATACACAACCAGGCCAGGATGTCAAAAAGATAATTCCAGACTTCTTCAAACCACTTGCCTACGCTCCGATCCTTTTGAGAGCTGAAAAGTACCCACGCATATTCTTCGGTGATATATAAGGGATCAAGGGGAAAGATCCGTCTCCGCCTGCCTGTTCAAGGGCCCTCCCAAACCTCATATTGGCAAGGAAATTGTATGCATACGAGTACCCAGCCTGATGGTAATATTCAGGATATAGATAACCTATTATTTTATTTATTTATAGGTTGTTTGGCAAGCAAGATACGTTATAGAGATTTGAAGAATACACGTTTACATATGAGGCTGTATAAGTTAAAACCTGACTATTCGCCTTTTTTGTTGTGAGTGGGAAAATGCATAACAACCTAGGTAACCAAGGAGAAATGTTTTGAGATAACTCCACTTTTATGTAGAGATACCTTTAAATAACAACTAGACAGTCCAAAAAAACTTTAATATAATTCTTAATATACTAAAATTTAATCCCAGATGACAATTCCCAGTGTATCAAGTCAAAGGATTAAAAATTATGTGTTAAAATAGTTTTATCCTTATTTTTGTCAGAAAGAGGGTGTAAACTTGGTTGATTATATGACAACAATCTTACATAATCCACCTATTTTATATGTACTCGGGGGTAGGCATAAGTCGGGCGCACTTCCGGATCGGGGAGGGGGAAACAGGGGTAGTTGTATGGAGGCTAAAACAGATTAGGAAAATCGAGTGATCGGGGGTGTCTACGGTGGGAGGCC
>Ga0307509_10000534_pt1 | contig 65247 bp, 59 predicted proteins | sample 10_EM_MG_FD_202245 | JGI IMG/M metagenome (GOLD analysis project Ga0307509, IMG submission 202245) | Populus trichocarpa ectomycorrhiza microbial communities from riparian zone in the Pacific Northwest, United States - 10_EM | ecosystem: Host-associated > Plants > Roots > Unclassified | place...
GTCACCTCAGTATTTTTCAGTGATGGTGTGCGTAGGCATGATCACTTAGGTAATATTTGTTGGTTACTATATATTCGCAGCTGTGCAAACCTCAGAACATAGCTAATATTTTCTATGTGATCATGCCTACGCACACCATCACTGAAAAATACTGAGGTGACCTTAGTCATCATCTATTTTTGGGTCGGCATCACATTTTCCATCGTTACACCAGTCAAGGAGATATATATACGTCTGGAACAATATTATTATTATGGAATCAATGCTGGATATCCAACACTCTAAACCGCAAAGTAATCTAGCATGTCCGCCTAAGGGTTCTAGGACCCACGGGGCGCGGTCGGCGGAATCTCAAGAGCACCGGATGTGGCTCGGCCCCTCTTGCAGCTAGTCTAGGGCAGTGGAATCCAGGGACCACCAGGGAGAGCATGTGTGATGCTTCATGATTCCCCTCCCCCTGTATCTATTCCGAAATCTGGTCAAACCAGTGCGATAGGTATAGGCGGGGTATGGATCTCTGAGTTCGAATTTGTGAATTTGCTTTCTGCTCGGAAACGAATCTTGGGGCTTTTATCTACGGTCTCAATACGGGGGCAAACCTAGGCGAGTTCCATGAACCATTTGCTAGTGATGATACCCCCCGGATAGGACGGCAAAGCATCTGTTGTGAGGAAGGTGATATGAGGAGCTGAGGTTAGGTCGGTTTATTGCATCCCAAGTAATGAATAACCTGGTTGCTACTGGGGGGGGTAAATTTCGGCCACGTGATATGAGTGAGATCATCGAGAGCGTACTGTTAGGGCTTAAACTTGACTTTCTTAACTTGCTGTTATCTAGCTTATCTGTAATTAACTCATACTAAATAGGTAGTAAGTCACGATCGTGAGGTGGTGGTTGCCTAGGCTTGGTGAACAGGGGCTGCTATGTAAGTTAGGTTTTCTTCTCTCCCACTTCGCTTCCTTCTCCCCTCCACAGAGACAACGACAACCGACAACCTTTGTAGCAAGGAAAGCGGCAACGAGGATCGTGTGTTTGGAGGAAGGAAAATTGGACCTGTACTTAATTAGTAGTCGGACAACCTGCTGGGTTGGGCTTTCTTTGAGTCGGGAATTTTCTGTTTGGTACAGTTTGTGGGGTTGATTTGCGAGATAGCTTAGTGAATTGAGATTGATTGTGACTTGTGTGATTTTCTTTCTACTTGAGTGTTCCTTGAGAGTGACAGTTGTTTTCCTGTTCTTCTCCACTTTGGTCAAGTAGAAACTATTCGGTGGAATTTCTTCTTTTCAGTACGGTGTTTGGGAGATTTTCAGCCAGAAAGTCGTATATTACAAGCTTCATAAGCACATAGTCCGGCCCGACCTTGGGCTGTCAGGCGTGGAGGTCGCATCACCGAAGAAATGACGGACCATGGCTTACAGCCTGTCCTACCTCCAAGACAGACGGGTCGGACTATTCAAAACGATAATTCTACTTCAAGGATAACAGCTCGAAGCCTGCGCCTCATGGAAAAGCTTCGGGGTTCCGCTCACAATGTATTCTATTTGTCTATATTATCACCCCCTCAGACCCAGACAGAATCCCACACCCCCCCAATATACAGTATATTGATAAAACAAAAACACCAAGTTTAACATTGCAGTCGTCAAAGTTCGTGGCAGCCCGGCGAGCAGAGAGTATCTAAAATGATGGAAAGGCATTGAGGCAGAAAGAGTAGTGAAGCGATAAAAAAACTTTGAAATCCGTAAAAGATATGAAAACAAGTATTTTCTCAAGGTAAAAAAAGCGGTGGGAAAAAACCAGGGGCAGGACAGTATAGGAATGGAGGGTATGGCGGAAAAGGAAAGGGAACTTTTGATGACTTTAAAAGGCGGATACAGAAGCTATAGGTGGGTGATGACCATGTGAATGTTGGAAGAAAACCGGTGGTTAAAAGTGTTGAGGCACCCTGGCCTAGCCGTGGAGATAGAAAAGGGTAAATAAGGAGTATTCTGTGCTAGACTGGGGGTGGGATTTGACGAAATTCCTACCTTTCCAACAAATCTCCATTCAGCACACCTAGCCTAAGCATTGATCTCCTCCGACCTCCCTCCTCCATCCTTCATGTCCCTAAAGGCTTTCGATGACATCTCCAGCACCGCTTCAAATCCTACCCTTCCTTTCCGAGCATTTTGTCCAAACCTCTCCACTGACCAATCCTCAATTGCTCCGCAAATCCTTGAGAAAGCGCCATAAGCCGTGATTTGTGCGTCCTGTTGGAAACAGGTCTTGGTTTCTGGGCTGGAAGGGTCCGGTGAATAGACTACTGTTTCTTGAACAGAGATTATGTTTGAGCCGGTCAAGTTCATAGAGCGGAGAGTTACGGTTTGCTGCTGAGGGTTGACTTCGGATACTTCACGGACGTAGGATTCTTCGGCGCCACCGACGATTTTCATTAGCCAGCGGGGGGCATTTTGTTTGCAGGTTATTAGGCGTTCGGTACGGAGCTAATGGCGATGTGTTAGCTGGGGGTGTGGAGTGGCTAGTCGTGGGATACTCACGATTCCAGTACTGGGATCGACACTTCGGTTCAGTGTGTCTACAGCAACGACGTGTGTGCTCTGGGTGTTCCAAGTGCCATATTTCCTCCAGTTGGCAATGGAGACGTTGGCCCAGGGGTATTCAAAGACGTAGGACGACTCAAAGACTTTCATTTCGGTATCGGATGGTGTGATCGTGGTACTCACGGATGTGGGGCGAGTGGCTGGACTGATCATATAAGATGAATCAAAGAAAAAAGACAAGAAAAGAAAAAGCAAAGGGGAAGTGCAAACGTGGACTCCGTGAATTGGTAAACAAAAGGGCAAGAGTGGGGATTTTGAGGGCTAAGAGAGGGGTGTATGATTGGAGTTTTCAGACGGATGAAGCGTGATGGAGGAAAAAGAGAGGAGTGGTCGTGGGCAGAGTCCAAGAATACCGTATCGTAGTTGATTTAACCCAGATGCCAAGCCGGGGCGATCGGGGGAAGAAACGGGAGAGAGAGATGGCAGAGGAAAGGACTGATTTGGCCACCCAGAGGTGGTGGAGTTTTCGTGGCCGCCGAAAGCCAGGTCTTTGGTTTGCTGAGATTTTCGCTTAGTAATAAAAGAACAAGAAAGGAACAAGATAAAGGCACTGAATAAATAGGGATGAGGGGTTACCCTGCCGAAAAAAGGAAGTTGAGAACAAATGGGCAAAATGGCAAATTAGGTATGGCTTATCAGATTGAGGTTCTCCTATGCTGGTTGAGTCCTAGTGCCGGGGATTGGGGTGGGTCCTTGAACCTTCACTCAGTGATTTTAGCTCTTCTGGGCCACGCAGAGGATGGAATTTGATTGAGCCTAGTGCCAAGAGTTTGTCAGATGTTTTTCCTTCGGCATATTATGAAGGAATCCACTAGTTATATGTTCTTGAAAACTTCAATTCCCATACAAACTCAACCCAAAAGAGAGAAATTCGATAAAAATTTCATTTTTATCATTCTTTAATGTCTTTGGGCTGTCTGTACTAATCTGTCCCATGGACGGATGAAACATGCGAATGCGCTGCCTGCCTTGTCCGGTAGCTCTATGCTTGGGGTAAGTGGCTATTGTTGAAAAACAAGGGTAAAATATCAAGCTCTTATTCGTGGAAGACTGCTTAGCTATAGCATAGAGGAACATTAGAAGGAAAGCAGGGAATCTGAATGTTTTATCGGTCTATGGGATAGTCACTGTCTAACTGATCAGACAAGATATAAAAAGAGAACAAATATTAGATGGATTTGATTTGTTTCTTTGTTTCTTCTTCTACAAGTCTAAGGGCTGATTTGACATACCAGGATTTGTACTTAAAATTCGGATTATTGGCTAAGTCTAGACTTTCAAGCTTCCAGCCTTTAGTTTTCAAGTTCAGACTTTAAGTCTAAATTCTAGTTTAATTCTGGCATATGAAATTGGCCCTAAAATGTTTGGAAATATGGGAAAAGGGTAGCTCTCCGGCTTAATTTTGCATGCCCAACCTTTATACAGGGAAGCTGAAAACCTCATGTTTCTTCGCCAGTGTATATAGGAAACGGTTCAGTAGTAGCTTCAGGGTGAGGAATTCGGAGAGCTAGGACCTGAATCATTTTCTATCGGACAACTTGTTAAGAAGACATGAGTAATGTAGGCTAGAAATGATGGAATACTTCTTCGTAAATTGTTAAAGTATTGGTAACAATACTGTAGAAAAGCTGTTATATTGATAAGATCTCTTCACAATACTTGTTTTGCTAATAGCAGCGAAGATGTTTTGATATTTATATTCTGCGTCTGAGCAATCAGGGTATAAATGCTAACTCTATACTACTATCTAAGTACCTTGCTAACAATTGTGTGAACTTCACCTGGGTGCCAGCACCCGTAGGCCCTGAAAACTCTCAATTACAGCTTTCTCACTCACATGGTCAACTTATCGGTCTGTGCTTCTTGTCTTCCTAACGGTGTGGAGACTACGTCAGATGTCGGCTCGTCCTTTTATCCGTTGACTGTAGCATTTAAGAATTGTTATGCCCCCATGCCTCTCAGGGGTAGTCTAACTTGCTAGACAGAAGATGGCCTGGCTTCTTTCGTTGGGTCGGTAGGGAATTTGGAATGCGACTGGATGTCTTATTCTGGTCTAGCGGTTTTATATGACCTATTCTCGGGATCGCTCCCATGCCTTTTTCCCCTCAGACTTCATTCTGTACCAACAGGTCCTTTGTGGATTCTCCTGATCCACTTACTGTGCATAGTTACCTCCTTCATAGTCTACGCCTCTTTGTAGGTCAGAGGGGTCTTACATGTGTGAAAACGTCCCATTACCTTTGACCCACTCTCTGGACTGTCTGTCTTCGAGTGCCTGTAACTTTATGTGCCTTGGTCCGGTTTATATGCCTCCACTTGCATCAGGTGCCCAAAGGTTTCCCCTTATATATTCTGGGAACAGGACATGGTCAGAAGGACCGCCGTGACCTATATAGTGTTATAGAATATGTTCTAATAATACTAGTCTTTGGTGTTGGCATGCAGCGACCCAGCTGTCCGATGGTGACGCACCGTTCCAACGCTGGGGCCACAGAGGGGTGTTGTCTTTTTTCTTCAAACTGGGTATGCACGAAGGTAGGGTAACTTTGCTTCCTACATCCTTACAGGGAATCCGTTCCCCTAACACGAGCTCCCCTCCTTGAAGTGTTCATCGCAAATATACTAGATCTATATATAATCTAACTTCGTTTGCAAGCTGTAGATAGTAGGAGTAACAAACAGGGGCATTTAGTTGTCCGCCGAGGGAAAACCGTTCTGGGTTACTGGACTTCTCCCAGGCCCGGCATCTCCGGGCTCTCTGTGTGAAACCTTTTCTTGACGTCATGCGTGTTCTTTATACTTTTTGGGGGCTCCCCACAATTTTCATCCTCCTCTGCGCAGCGCTTCCACTTCGCAAAATATCGAAGCTCCTACACTGGATTATTCCTTCCTCAAACCTTTATCATTTACAAAGTGATCTCACCCTTGACGTTCCTTTCTATCTCCTATTCCAAGTCGCCCTTGATGTCTTCAGGATATGATGGTGGTGAGCCATCATTCAGTAGGTTTGAGGATTGGTAGCGTTCCAATATGGCAACATGAAACACAGGATAAACTTTCCACTATTGCGATATTTCAAACTTATAGGCTCGGCTTCCTTACCTTTCTAAGACTTTGAAAGGGCCATACAGTTTCAGACTCATCTTCTTCACAGGTCGTTTTGTGCGTATGCTCTTTGTATTCAACATTAGCAACTCGTCAACCTCGATATTGGGTTGTTCCGTCGCCTTGCAGTTGTAATATTTCTTCATTGATTGTCAGCTATTTTCTAATGTCTGTTTTGCTTGTTGATGCATGTCTTGCATCCAGTGCTTATATATTGTGACCCCAGCCATGTGAGCCTCTCCGTTTTTTACACCCCGTCTGTGGGTTAAAGCCGTAGTAGGCCCAGAATAGGGTCATTTTATAAGCGTTCGTTGCTGAGTTATTGTATACATGTTCGGCTAAGGGCAACAGTTGGCACAAGTCATTCCGATGGTAGTGGACAAGAGTCTGTAAGTACCGTTCCAGTACTTGTTTGGTTGTTTGCGTTTGTCCTTGAGCTTGTGGGAGGTATGCCATGGACAGGGGTTGTTTAACTCGTAGCATCTTGCCCAATGATTGGCTAAATTTGCCGGAAAACTTTGAGTCCGTTTCCGATATAATTTTGGTCAGCAGTCTGCGAAGTTTCCACCGTTCCGCAAGGAAGGTGTCTGCACCCTCTTTTGATGTTGCATTCTGGTGGAGGGCAATAAAGTGATCCCCTTTGTGAATCGGTCGACTGCTCCTGGTCACAGGAGTTTTCCTTGAGATTATGGTAGTTGCGTAATGAAATGCGTCGAGATGGAGGTCCAGGTGGTATATTGGACTTGCAACGGGTGAAGTAGTCCATATATTGTATGCCACGAGGTTTCAGGGCTGGACATTTGTCACAGGATTATATGTAATCCTTTGTAAGAAACCTATTCTCGTAGGGATTGCATTAAACGGCGAACGACTAATCGTAGTACGTATCGATATCGTTGACTATGATTATAGTCTCGTAGGAGGGAGGGCTTATTTTTATAATACTGGGAGGTACTTAGTCTGATGGCTAGCGGACTAAGGGCTTGCATCGAAGCCTGAGGGATGTGCGTAAGAAGTAAATTGAAAGGGTTGAATATCTTGTACCACAGGAAGGTTAGTGTCAAAGGGCTTTTCCCCTGCTCCAGTATGCAAGTGTGGTTTACTTAGATGGTTGAGTGAAGATCCTATCTCTTGGTCGGTCTTTTTTTTTTTTTTTTTTTTAACCTTTTTTTATTAATATCATGTATTTGTTGTTAAGTTACAAGAACTCTCTTGAGGCCCCAGCCATGGTGTAAAGCAAACCTTAATCTCAAATAACCAAAAAAACAAACGAAAATTATAAAATCATCTCCAAGTGGTGTCAAGTACTCGACACTTCGCCAACTAACGGCTTACAAATAACAGGATAAACATGGGAAATCACAACAAGACCTCACTTCAGTAAGGAAAAATAAGTCCATTACAGGAGAAAACATAAACCGGGAGGGAGTGAGAGGAGGACAGAAGCCCTGATGGTCATTTGGTCGGAAAAGAGAGGAAGACCATCGAAGCTGGTGAGGGGGGGAGAGATGGAAACATATCAGAAGGGTAGTTGGTTGCCGTGGCTGGTATGAACGCAGCCAGGGCCAGCAGAAGCTCTTTACTGGCCCAGAGGGGAGAGTTCAGGGCACACACTAGAAAGACCTTGGAGGAGGCACTCTCTATGGTAGGATGTTGACTGCAGCGGAGTATGGCCTGGGTGAAGGTTTCTTCTTCTTCACGGCATCTGGGGCAGTGTGTGAATCCGTCCAATCTGAACCAGGAGGGGTCGCTGGGGAGATAGGTCGGGTGGGCAGTCATTTCGTGGATGCGACCGGCCATGAACTTGGCCAAGCCGATGAATGGGTGAGGGGTTAATGACAATGGAAAGGTATAGTACGAGGGGGGTGGCACCAGGCACCTCCATTCATCTAGAAGCAGGAGTTGTGTTCTTCCTTGGCGGGCTCTGTACAGGTTGGTCATGGTGTTGTGAAGGGGGAGTGAGGCAGCTTCTGGGAGGAGGTCGGCCTTTGCAAGGGGGGCGAAAGACAGTGTTCCAACCATGGGGTGTGCTAGGTTGGCAAGCTCATCTACAGGCACATGGGACCTGACCTTCAATGGCGGGCGGTTGGTTTTCAGTGAGAGGCGCATTACATTCGGGGGGCGGTGGGTGTATAGACTCCTGTGCAAGTCTGGGGCTCTGTACTTGAGTAGGGAGGGGAAAGTTGGGCAGAGTTGATTGGTTGTAGGGTTAATCGTGGGGGCGGCACAAATCATCCTCAGGGGAGCCATATGACCTTCAGCAAAAATAATAGCTTGCATACTGAGCGTCCTGTGCATCAGACGCACAGGACACTACAACACAAATTGAGAATCTGGATTCAACCATGGTCATACACAATGCACCAGAGGCAACTGAACCCAGCCCCTAAGACTCAGGACACACATCGCGCACCACCTAAGACTCAGGACGCACATCATGCACCACCTAAGACTTAGGATGCACATCGCGCACCACCTAAGACTCAGGAGGCACCGGAAGCAACACCTAATACTCTGTGAGCCACCTGACACTCGACCACATCTTCCTGAGATAACCGAAGGCTCCTCCCTTTACCTTTTTCTGACATTGGTCACCTGGGTCGCAATAGATTTCATACTGTCAAATTGTTAAATTTACTACTAGTAGACTTCTATTGTTCTAATATACAGGCCACTTCAGAGATAAACACTCAGTCATAGGAACCTGGGCCCTTCTGACCCGTTGCTGTATTCCCCCCCTCACCGGATCTCCCTTCTTAGTACCATTTAGCACTGTAACTTCATGAACAAAATTTGCAGGGGGAAGGAACCTATACCATCATATAGCTAGTATCGAGCCCAACGATCCCCTGCAATCAGATCCAAATCAGCCAAGTCGTGGTGGACGAACCTGCCATTGAGTTTAGGGACCTATTGAAAGACCACACTCAGAAGAGTTGGCAAGTTTATAAGTCTTGATGTGACAGAGACGTACATTATACCACCGCGTAACTGGTATCGAGCCCCACAACCTCCCGCAATCAGATCCAGAATCGGTCTAGCTGTTATGGACAGTTCAGGCATTGATCTCTGGGATCACCAGCGTCCATTTAGCACTGTAACTTCATGAATAAATGTAACGGGGGGATGGATCCTATACCACCGTCTAGCCGGCATCTAGCCCAACTACCTCCCATAATCAGATCCAGAATCGGCTGAGTGGTTGTGGAGGAATCCGCCATCGAGTTCTGGGACCTTTAGAAGGACCACACTGAGATGGGTTGGCGGATTCATGAGTTTTGATGCGACAGAGATGTAACTTATACAACTGCGTAGCTGGCATCAGGCCCAACAACCTCCCACAATCAGATTCAGAATTGGACACTGGTTCTGGAGGAATTCGCCATCAAGATCTGGGATCGCCAGCACACTATTCAGTACTGTCGCTTCATGAATAAAGTTCGCGGGAAGTATCTTATATCATTGTGAAGCCTGTGTCATGGCCAACAACCTCCTGCAATGAGAATCAGAATCAGTCAAGAGGTCGTGGAGTAATCAGCCGTCGCGTAAAATATCCCCAGCTTGATAACTACTACACCTTTAATAGTAGACAGCGAACTCATGAGTTTCGATACGACAGAGACATACCTTATACCGTTGGAACGCTGGCGGCAAGACCAACATCTTCCCGTAAAGAGCATGAAACTCAATGTAGCAGTTGTGGAGTAATCCCCCGTGAAGTAAAATATTGCCAGCTTGAGACCTGATACACCCTCTACAGAAGACAGCAAATTCATGGGTTTTGATATGACAGAAACGTACCTTATACCATTGGAAAGCTGGGGTTAAGCCCAACAACCTCCCACAAATAGAATCAAAGTCCGCTGACCAGTTGTAGAGATATCCACCACCAAGCACAATATCTCCAGCTTCATACTGGATACACCTGGCACAGAAGGCAGCGAGTTCATGAGCCTTGATGTGAGAGAGACGTACCTTATACTATTGCGTAGCTGGCGTCGAGCTCAACAACCTCCCTTAATCAGATTCAGGATTGGAGGAGTCGTTGTGAAGGAATGTGCCATCCAGTTGGGGGATCGCCAGGGTATCAAAAAAGATAACTCTCACAAGGGTCATCGATTTCCTGAAATCTGATGCTACAGAGACGTCCTTTATACAGCTGCGTAGCTGGCGCCGCGTGCAACAATATCCTGCAATCAGATCCAGGATCGGAGGAGTGGTTGTGGGGGCATCTGCCATTGAGTTCTGGGATCGACAGCATATTATTTAGTACTATACCTTCATGAATAAAGGCCACCTGGGATGTTTCTTATACCATCGCATAGCTGACATCGACCCCAACAATCTCCCGCAATCACATCCAGAATCGGTCCTGTGGTGATGGAGGGATCTGCCATCGGACTCAGAGATTGCCAGCCATGTAACTTGACGAATAATAGTCCACTATAGATGGATCTGATTCCAGTGTGTAGCTGGCGTCGTGTTCAGCAACCTCCCGGTGTCAGACACAAGATGTATGAAGTGGTTGTTGTGGAGTCTTGCAGCTGGTGCCCCGGGGTGTAGATGTTGAGGGTTGTGTTGTATGTATCGTATCGGGTGCTGAGAAACTTGAACCACAATCAACTGTGCTAGACTGGAGACATTCTAGGCTATCACTCGCTTTTAGACTGAAGTGAGCTAGCATTTTTGCTCATTCGAGGACGATGTTCTGAAAATAGAACTCTCAGTCTGACTCATAGCCATAGTCTGACTTGGATTCTGAGTCTTTAGCGAAAATATAAGATTAAGGGTAGGTTAGGCACACTGACTCCAGGTGAGGATTTCGGGGGCAGAGTTACCCTACCTTGAGGGGTGCGAAATTAGAAGAATAAAGATAACACCGCCCTGGAGCTCTGGCGTTGAGACGGCGCGTCATCACTGGCCAACGGGGTAGTTGCATCCCAACACCAAAGACCACCATAATTGGAAAACATCCTATAACACTGGATACGTCGCGGCCGTCGGTCCGACCAGATCCTGTTCGCAGGATATATGGGGGGTGGCCTCCGGGTACTAGATGCAGGTAGAAGCAGGTGAATCCGAACGCGGCGCCTACAGTTACGGACACTTGAGGTCAAACAGTTGGGAGAGTGGGTCACTGTAACAGGACGTTTTGCATACAAGTTAGACCACTCTTGCCTACAAAGGCGTGTAGGGCATGAGGGAGGTAACTATGCCCAGTAACTGGAGCAGGTGACTGCAGAAAGGATGGGTTGGTAAAGGATGGAATCCGAGGGACAAAACTAATAGGTACGATCTTGAGGGCAAGTCATGTAATGTCGGAAGACAAGAATGCAACATGTGGTCGCAGGTGGAATGCTCTACGGAGCCAACCACTGACGAATGGACATCTTCTGTGTGGCTAGTTAGACGACCTTTGTAAAGCACAGGGGCAAGATAATTGGTAATCATTGCTTTCAACGGATAAACGGATGAGCTCACACCTGACGTGGTCTCCACACCATCAGGAATACCAGAAGCACAGGCCAACACATTGACCATTCGAGCAAAAAAGGTGTTCTAGAGAGTTTTCAGGTTCTACGAGTGTTCGCACTCAGAAAGTGTTTGCAAACAGACTAGCGAGATACTTAGTTAGTATAGAGATAGCATGTATACCGCAATTGCTCAGACACGGAATATAAATATCGAAGCATCTTCGCCGCTATTAGACACAAGAAGCATGGAGAAGAGATCTTATCTATATAATAAGCTTTTCTACTAAATCATTACCAAGACTTCGATGATGTATACCAAAGTCGTCCATTATATCTAGCCTACATTATTCGTGTCTTCTTAATATGTTCTCTGATCTATAAACGATTCAGGTCCTAGCTGTCGGAATTCCTGACCCCGCAGGTACCACCTAAGAGTATATTGATACTACTCCTCTTTACAAAGATGAATGTTTGGTAGAGACACTAAAGCTCACAAACCCGAGACCCTTTTCAAACCAAGACCATTGAGGACTACCACAATAGACCAAGTCCACAGCTCTACCGAGATACCTGAACTAGGGATACAAGGAACCTACCACGAAGCAGAAGAAATAGGTCAGGTCTGCTACGTCGGGTGCTATAGCGACCCAAGATGCTCAAGCAGAGGTTTTGAGATACCAGAAGTATGTGGAGGAAACAAAAGATCAGTTTCCCAGTTAGAAGTTGAAAGGATGGCTTCTGACCCCAAAGTGCCTGAGGCCATGGAATGGCAACAAGAAGAAGGAGGGGACGAATTGTGCCAGGACACAGCGGCGAGTGAGGAGGCCGGGAGTACACGATTACCCTGGTGCCACTCGGGTGGTCCCGCGCCCCGGTCCCCAAGCCTCTTGATAGGCTTCTTACGTAAGGAACGAATCAGATGGATGAGAGGCTCCAAAAGCGCTGCTCCTACTGGCCACCCCATCATCACAGAGCCAATCAAACGTTTAGACACAATTCGAGGACAATTCGATCCACATCTTAAAGAAAGTAGAGATGGGCGGCATCTTTCTTTCGGCTCCCTGCCAAGTGAAGTGCTACTTATGGCCCAGGAACTGCTCAAAGTCAAATAGCAGTTGAAGTCTGGTGCCTAGATTGTCGGCCAGGAACTCAACCGAATCGATAATCAAGTTCAAATTCTAGACTCAGAGTCACAAAAGGTCCAGGACAGGTTAGCAGTGCAACTTGCCGAACGGCTAGGAGATACAAAGGGTAGACAAGCTAGACACTAGGGTGTCACATCCTAGCTCCACGAAGCCGTGCACAGAACTGATGAACAGTCCATGCACTGAGACTTACTGTTGGACAGAGAAATCCTTCAGCTAAATGAGCAACATAAGCAGAAACTTGAAAATCATGAGATAAGCATTAATCTCAGAAGCAGGAGATATGACAGCACCAAGCAGTGCAGGAGGCTCGAGATGGTGAGATCTCGGAGCTCAAAGCAATGGTACAGACCTTTATGGGACAGGTCAAAGGAAAAGGGCAGGTGTCAGATCCAAGGCCAGGAGACTCAGGGGAAGGAGGCGGAAACCCACCACCACCACCACCACGAAGAACGGCGGCAAGGGCTCCAGGAGCATGAGGAGACCTCTATGAGAAAGGAGAAGGGTCTCGACGAAAGCCATACTAGAGTAAGAAAGGAAGACGGGATGAGAAACCCGCACCTGGGCCAGAAGCCAAGGATGACGAGGGAGACGACGAATAGTTTGCCACCATGTCATGAATTATGGCCGATGCGATGGGACGACGAACAGGCTTCCCAGCGGAACCCTCTGTCCTGTTGGCGATCGAGAAACATCAAGACATACGCATGTGGTTGTGGACATGCAAAGATTTCCTCGGCGGAAACAGTGGGATGTGGGCAGACCAGGCGCAACCAATGAGATACACCCAGAGCGGGATGGACGGGAAAGAAGTCGCCCGTTTGCACTAACCTACAGCTGACAAATGACTGGAGACTCAGGTTATACTAAGCACACGGGATACAAGTTCTGGCACGTTTTTGCAGAACAAGAGTTGGAACGCTTCGGAGCTACCCATGAGGCGGAACAAGCCATACAGGAGATGGGCCTTGTGAGATACCGTGGGGACATCGCTAGGTTCTTGCAGGAAATGGAAAATCTCAACATCCGGGCAGGAGTCACCGGGATAGCCCGGAGAAAAATGATTGAAGACTAACTCCCCCAAGATGCATTACGACGACCCTCATTAAGAGAGTATGTCGATGATGGGGAATGGTTGGAAGCAGTCAGGACCATTACCCGAGTAGAAGAAGACTTCAAGGAACGGAAAAGGCTTCGAAAGGGCAGTTCCTCTGGCCTCACAAGGGGCAAAAAAGAAAATTCGCGGATTCGAAACCCACAACTTCCGCAAACCCAGTAAAAAAGCCGTAGGCGGCTAAGGAAAAGGTGGACTATAAGGCTAGGAAGGCTAGGGAATGGAATGTAAGAAAGGAAGGGACTGTGGCACCAAAGGGGGAGGTGAAACACATGGTGGGGGCCGAAGCCCACCAGGGCGTTGATCAAAGACTTGTCGACAAAAGAAAGAACAACAACTAATGCATGCGGTGCGGGATGGAAAACCACACTTTGAAATTCTGTCGATAGCTGGTGCAAGCATCGGCTGTATATTGAAGGCAGGCAAAACCCAAGTGAGTGGCCTTATGCGCACAGAGGAGACGCCTCCAGGTACCCACTGTGGGTGTAGATGGTCAGGGAGAAAGCTCAAAACGAGCGGCTCAAAGGCCCCCAGCATGGGCCATTGAGGATGACAAAATTTTGTAAAAACATCATCCAGGTCCCAACAACGACGGTGTTTGCGTAGTGAGGTTGCCGCCTCGAGCCGAGAAACCTGCGGCGTAGTGAGTGATGGCATCACACCAGATAGCTATAAAACCAAAGAGGGATACCAGTTTCCATTTTACTGAAAAATCGGTAGTCCGTGCTCATCACGGGAACCTTAAAATGACACAAGCCAAGAAAGCAGTCGACGGAACTACATAGAAAGAGAAGACAACCATATCTCAGAACAAGGCTCTAGTTGCAGGACATGCCAAGTGGGGTTGAAATCCAGGGAAACCTGACTTTCTCTCCAGGTACACCAGCCAGGCAAATAGAAGCCATGGGGGCCTCTATGCTGCACAAGGTACATGTTTTGACAAATGGTGTTGGAGGAGGCCACTCCACGGGAGTACAGCCAAAACTGAAGCCGAAGGTACAGTGGATTCCTCGCAGGGGACAGCCTCAGAGGTGGGATAAGTCGACAATAAAGTACGGCGCATCCTGGTCGCGAACTCGAGGGCTACTCTAGTGAACCACGACTCCTGTAATATTGGAACTCCCGGCAGGAGGTAAAGTCTGCTTGTAGTGGGCTCCACGATATTCAAAATCTAGCCATTTAGTGTAAAGGTTTGTCTGAGGAGGCTTCAAGAGCCGAAACTGTGCAGGCGCGGTAACAAACCCCCACCTGACATGAAGCCATCACAATAAAAAAAATTCATCAAGACCAGAGCGCCAGCTCAAGACCAGTTAAAAAGCCTAAGCATTATGCCTGCCATGAGGGGAAGGCATTTATTGATAGAAGAGGATGAAAACACGCGATAAACATCCTTCTGGATTGTTGTTCGAACATCTTTCTCAAGAACCATGATACTGCACAACGGCTAGACATCCCAACCAAAGCTAGGAATTCAGTGTTAAATATCACGACATTCGATCGCGAGACGGCGCCTACCCGAGGACCATTCTATACCCATCATATTCTGTTCGAAATCCGTGCCAACCGTCACCGGAGTATGATATCGTACGAGATTGCCAACGCAGGACAATTTCATTTAATCATACCCTTTGGGTGGTGGCATGACGAACACCCCCTTAAAAGTATTGTGCACCCAAAGATATACATCTTTCAAGAAGCAAAGTTCCATACTCATGTTGAAGCTGAGCCAGGGCCAGATTTGTTTGAGTGGGATGAAACTGTGGCTTACGATGGAGAAGCACAATATGTGGGAAGGATAGGACGAGAAGAAGGGGACGTACAGTTAGAAACCCTGCCAAAACCATATTGGCAGTATAAGGAGCTTTTGGGAGAGAAAAAAGTAGAGATGTTGGCGTCACGAAGGACCTTCGATTACACAAGCAACCTGAAAGAAGGGGCAAAACCCCCGTGGGGTCCAAGGTACCCAATATTGGCAGACCAGCTGAACGAACTGGACAAATACATTAAGAAAATACTTGCACAGGGCAAAATAGTGGATAGCAAATCACCCTATGGAGCCCCAATTCTCTTCATTCCGAAACCCGATGGATGTCTGCGCGACTATGTATAGAGTATAGAAACCTCAACAAGCTGCTGATCCTGAATAAATACCCACTACCACTCATGGGTAAACTCCGAAATGGTGTTGCTGGAGCACAAGTCTTTACCAAGCACGACATAAGGGATGGATACCACGTTACTCGAATAAGCAAAGGCGATCAACCTAAAACAGCCTTTCATACAAGATACTGACAGTACCAATACAAGGTTATACTATTCGGACTCGTAAACGCTCCCTCAATCTTGCAGACAATGATGAACAAAATCCTACGGGAATTGTTGGACCATGCAGTAGTCGTCTACCTAGATAATATCCTAATATACTCTGAAAATATGGAAGACCATATCAAACTGGTCCAACAGGTCCTTGACTGACTTGAACAACATGACCTAGCAATCTCGTATAAAAAGTTGGTGTTCCACCAGGAAGAAGTCGAATTCCTAGAGTACATTGTCCAGACAACCGGAGTCACCATCAGTGATAGGAAAGTGAAAAGGGGTCAAAATTGGATCATCCTAGATTGGTTAAAGAAGTCCAAATCTTCATTGGATTCGTGAACTTTTGTCTACGATTTATTAAAGACTTCTTGAAAGTTTGCAAACCAATTACCGAGACGTTAAAAGGGAACCCAAAGAAGTTTCACTGGGCAAGAGAACAGGAAAAGGCGTTTCAGGAGTTGAAAAGAAGGTTTACAACAGCACCAATTTTATTCCATTTCTACCAAGGAAGAATAACGGTAGTGGAGACAGACAGCAGCCATTTTGCAATTGGATGCTTATTGTTTCAATACAAGGGAAGATGGCTTCATCGGGTGGCATTCCATTCTCAGAAATTAAACAGCGGCGAAAGAAATTACAAGATACACGATACCGAGTTACTGGCAATAATGGAAGCGTTGAGAAAATGGAGGGGATAGTACCTTATTGGCGAAGTGGAGCCAGTGAGGGTATACACCGACTACCAAAACCTACAGTGCTTTTTTGACCACAATGATATGGAACCAACGGCAAATTCGATGGTCACAAGCGTTGACCAACTACAACTTCAAAATAGTCTACCGACTGGGAAGCAGAGGTGGAAAACCCGATGGACAAAGCAGAAGGCCGGAGTACACTCCTGAGCAGTAAGCTCATTACAGTGAACAACTGATTTTGAAGACTGAACACTTTCAAATTTCCGTAATTCGTCAAAAAAGGAGTGCAGAAACGGCCCTGGTCCCACAAGAACGCGAATCCACAAGCCAGAGCATAATGAAACTTTCCAACGAGTCTGTGATTCCAACAAAAGAATCACAATTCGCGGCCGGTCATGACATCCATGGCCTGAAAGACGGGCTGGTACCAGCAAATTGACAAGCAATTGTCGAAACAGGAATTGCGATAGGAGTGCCCGAAGGAGGCTGTGGAAGGCTAGCCGCAAGAAGTGCTTTGGCTAGCAAGATGGGAATAGGCGTGGGCAGTGGTGTAATAGATCCGGATTACACTGGGGAAGTCAAGGTCATACTTTGGAATCATGGCCAGGCAGACTGCTCGTTTAAAGCAGGTGATCGGATAGCTCAACTCATAGTGGAAAGAATTACTGATAGCGACGCCACTGAGCTAGATGAGGAATAGACAAGCGAGAGGGGAAGAATGGGTTTCGGGTCAAGCGATCTAAACCCCAAGCGATCCATCACGGCTAAAGACGAAGGAATCCAAATATGTTTCCTTCACGCAGATACACGTGACAACGAGATCTTCAGTGCGGCCAATATCCGTTACTACCCTCGGTTAAGGAAAGAAAAAGAAATGTTATCAAGCGCCCGCGTGAACGCTGCCCTGACACGGACAATGAATGATACATTTCTAAATAAGATTAGAGTGACTGGGAAGGACGATGAAAAGTGGCAAGAACGAAGACGTGAAAAGGGGAGGTAAAGACAAAGGGCAAAGAAAATGGCGGACAAAGGGAGAGGAAAAGACGGGTTACTCTATTACAAAAATCGATTGTACATTCCCGAAGACGAATCAGTAGAGACAGAAATAGCCCAAGGCTCTAACAACACCTTGGTAGCGGGACACTTCAGACAAGAAAAGACAATCGAAATAGTAACAAGGGATGTTTACTGGAAAGGACTGGGCAACTGGATCAGGGACTAAATACGATCCTGCGACAAGTGTCAACAGAGTAAATCCCGGCGGAATGCAAAAGATGGACTGCTCCAACCTTTGGAAGTCTCTTATGCCGCTTGTAGCTCCATTGCGACAGACTTTATAACTCAATGACCAGAGTCTTACGGGAAGACCCAGGCAATGCTAGTGGTAGACCGGTTCACAAAGAGGGCCAATTTTTTGGCCATCTACGCGACTGCGACTGCAAAAGATATTGCGGATACATTTCTTCCGAAGGTTGGGAAACCTCACGGACTGCCAACCACTGTTGTATCGGACATGGACGCGAAGTTTTCCGGCAAACCCCGTGCATTATTGTGCAAAATGCTATGAGTCAAACCACACATGCCAACAGCGGAGCACCCTGATACTGATAGACCCACGGACAGAACCAACCAAGTTGTTAGGTGGTAGCATCGGCGTGAGGTATTCCGACAGCTAGGACCTTAATTGTGATTATATCGGAGAACTCGTTAAGAAGACACGAGTAATGCAGGCTAGATATAATGATTCACTTCGGCATAGATCGTCGAAGTATTGGTAACGATATAAAAGTGTAGATAACTTATTATATTGATAAGACCCCTTCTCGGTGCTTGTTGCGTTTTAATAGCAGCGAAGATGCATCGATATTTATATTCCGCGTCTGAGCAATCGCGGTATACATGCTAACTCTATACTAACTAAGTACCTTGCCCGCAACTCTGCGACCTTCACCTGAGTGCGAACACTGGTAGACCCTGAAAACTCTCTACCACACTTTTTTGCTCCCATGGTCAACTTATCGCTCTGCGCTTCCATTATTCCTGAGGGTGTGGAGACCACTTCAGGTGTCAGCTCAGTCGTTTATCCGTTGACAACAATGACTACGAATTATCTTGCCCTCGTGCTCGTCGAGGGTAGTCTAACTCCCTGGACAGAAGACGGCCAATCTTCTTTGGTTGGTTCCGTAGAGAATTCAACTTGCAACTGCATGTTGTATTCTGCTCTTCCGGCATTACACGACTTGTCCTCGGGATCGTACCTATAGGCTTTTTCCCTCGGACTCCATCTTTTACCAACTTGTCCTCTGTGGATGCACCCGATCTACTTACTGGGCATAGTTACCTCCTTCATACCTCACACAACTTTGTGGATACAAGGGGACTAACTTGCGTGCAAAACGTCCCGTTACCTTCGACCCAACCTTCTGACTGTCTGTCTTCCAGCGTCTGTAACCTTAGGCGCCGTCTTCCGATTCACCTGCCTCCACTTGCACAAGGTACCCGGAGGTCTCCCCTCATATATCTTGCGAACAGGGTCCGGTCGGACTGACGGCCGCGACGTATACGGTGTTGTAAGATGGGTTCCATTGATAGTGGTCCTTGGTGTTGGGACGCAACTACCCAGGCGGCCAGTGATGACACGCCTTCCCAACGCGGGCGCTGGAGGGGGGTGTTATCTTTTTCGAAGTTCGTGTGCGTCAAGGTAGGGTAAACTTACCCTGTAAATCCTTACGGGGAGTCCGTGCGCCTAACACAAGTGCAGGAAGGGTACTTCCGGAAATTTGTCAATTACGATCAGCACAGTTGGTACCAGCTATTGCTGTTAGCTGAACATCCCTACAATAACTCAGCAACCAATGCACACACCATGACTCCCTTCTTCGCCAAATACGGCTTTCACCCACCGACAGAATGGATCAAAGAGAGAGAAGCTCCTAACCCCAGAGTGACTATGTATGCTCACTGGATGCAGGACATACATCAACAAGGGAAACAAACCCTAGAAAATACACAGGAATCGAGGAAGACATATTACGAGTGGAAAGCGATGGAACAACCCAATATCGAGGCCTGCGACTTGGTAATTTTGAATGCAAAGAAGCCATGAACCAAACGATCATTGTAGAAGTTGAGCCCGAAACTGTATGGCCCTTTCGGAGTCTTAGAAAAGAAAGGAAGTTGGGCCTACAAGTTCGAAATATCGCCAAGGTGGAAAATTCATCCTGTATTTCATGTTTCCCTATTGGAGCCCTCCCGAGCTTCAAACCGACCAAATGGCTAACGACTACCCAGAGCCCCCGAAGACATCGAGCGAGACCTAGAGTGGGAGGTAGAAAGGATCGTCAAAGGCCAGATCATTACGTATACATGAAATGTTCGAAGAATGAATAAACCTATGAAACAGCTTCAGTATTTTGTAAAGTGAAAAGGATGCCCGCAGGATGAGAATACTTGGGAACCACTCAAGGGAGTGATGAATGCGCAGGAGGAGGTGGAAAGGTTTCATATAGACAACCAGGAGATGCCGGGCCCAGGGGAGGTCGAATAACATCCAAACGTTTTCCATCGGTGGACAAGCAAACACTGGTGGTTTTTATCCCTGGTGTGATCAGCTCGGGACAGAAGTTAGATTGTATGATAGACATAGAGTATTCAGGACGAACAGTTTGAAGAGGGAAGCTCGTATAACGTGTACGGACTCATGGATATATTTCAGGGACAGAGGTACCCTACCTTGACGCGTATGAACTTCAAAGAATAAAGATTACACTCCCCTCGAGCCTCAGCATTGGGACTGTGAGTCATTACTCCCAGCCTCAGACGTTGCGTCCCAACACCAAAGACCACTATCATTGGTACACCCCTTGTAACGCCTTCTATGTCACCGCCGTCACTCCGACTGGATCCTGTTTGCAGGATATCTGAGGAGAGACCTCCGGGCAGCAGAGGCAGATGGAAGCAGGTGAATCACGGGATGGAGCCTATGGTTCCAGACCCTTGAAGACAGACAGTCAAGAGAGTGGGAAGGTAACGGGACATTTGGCATACAATTTAGACCCCGCTTGCCTACAAAGATGCGTAGGGCATGAATGAGGTAACTATGCACAGTAACTGCAGCAGGTGACTCCAGAAAGGACGGGTTGGCAAAGGATGGAGTCCGAGAGAGAAAACCCATAGGTCAGATCCCAAGGACAATCATATATTGCCGCAAGACAAGAATGCAACCGGCGGACGCAGGTCGAATTCTCCATGGAGCCAACCAAAGAAGAATGGCCATTTTCTCTCTGGCAAGTTGGACTACCTTCGTAAAGCACGGAGGCGAGATAATTCGTAATCATTGATGTCAATGTACAAACAGATAAGCTGACACCTGATGTGATTTCCACACCATCAGGAATAATGGGAGGCCAGGCCAATAAGTTGACCATGGGAGCAAAAAAGGTATCGTAGAGAGTTTTCAGGGTTTATGAGTGTTCGCACTCAGAAATCCTTTGAAGAAAAACCAGCCAGATAGTTAGTTAGTATAGAGGTAGCATCTATACTGCAATTGCTCAGAGGCGGAATAAAAATATCGAAGCATCTTCACCGCTATTAGACACAAGAAGTACAGACAAGAGATCTTATCAATATAATATGTGTTTCTACTTTATCGTTACCAACACTTCGATCATCAATACTGAAGTTGCCCATAATATCTAGCCTACATTACTCGTCTCTTCTTAACGAGTTCCCCCATATAACACGATTCAGGTCCTAGCTGTTGGAATTCCTCACGCCGAAGGTACCATCTAATAGCAATTCTTTCACTCTCATCCAGAGGGATACTCTGTGCATAGTTATGTCTAGTCCAGTGTGAACCACAAGTTTGTATTCCTCAGAATAAGTTTTCAAGCAGCTAGGTGGAGCATATTCGCTGTTGGGAGATCTGAGTAGATACTCCAGATCATCCTCTTTTGGCGTAGTGTGTTTCCCAGGCAACCAGGTTATCAGCCCATGCTGCTTGTCACTACCCTTCGCCCAGGGATATTGACGCCACGCTGGTTTCGCTTTTGTTTCTGATGCCCCACCCATGTGTGTAGGGTTCTATGGAGGTCTGGAATTTCAGCTCCCAAACCCAACTTGTGGCTTCATGATCTCAAACCGCTATTTTGTAGGGATATCTCCTGCATCGGACCTCTTGTCTAACTCTCCTGACGACAGTATAATGTGCCGTACCAATGTTGCCATTGTCTGTGTCGTGGGGGCAGCCACGCTGGCCCTAATTCCTGTACCGATAGTGGGCAATTCTTTCACACTCATAGCTAGTAGGAGTCTAGACAAAGTTATATCAGGTCTGGCGTCAACCCCCTGCCTCAGATTATTCACAAGGGAGTACTGTATTTCTTGAATACCATTTCGGTTGGTGGTGAGGATTCGACGCTAGGAGATGCGAGTCGATACTGCTAATCCTCTTTTGGGGTAATGAGCGTCTCGCGAACAGTTCACGTCGCTAACCGATAGTGCTTGCCGCTAGGTTTTGCATGTCCGGTGATGTTAGCAACACCTTCATTTCGTCCATTATTCCTCACGACAGACCTGTGAGGCGTAATTCCTGAAACCCAGATATGATATAGAAACTTTAAACCCCTTTAGGTAGGCACATCCCTCCCTTGGAACCTAGTGATAGTAACTGAACCAACTACATCCCTAAATCCTAGCGTACAGGTATAAGACCTAACGCGCCCTCGTTGACGAAAGGCAAATACTCACTCCTCGCCTCCACCCAACTTGACACATGCAATTGTCACATTGATTCCAATCTGTACCAACCTTCACTACATGTCCTATATCCCACATGCATCCGAATTCGAGCAGTCAGCCCCCACACAGTGTAGGCAATCTTAACAGGCTCAGGTGCGACATCATGCCCGACTCCATGGGGTCCAGTCAGCCAGCTCCAGGAGTGGCCAATCTGAGCAGGTGAATGTGCTACGTCATATCCGACTCTATGGGATGAGCTAACTTCACGAGGGGGCACTATGCTGGGGAGGAGACGCGATGTCGTACAACCGGATAGGCTGTGCGGATTGGTAACACAACAGAGAGAATCTGGCAGCTCAAATAGTGCTGATTAGTCGGGTCGTAATTCTTCCCAACTACCAATTGTGAGACGGCTTCAAGCAGGACCGGCCAACCGCTCTGGAGTAGCATAATTCAGACCACAGCATATACTGAACAACAGATGGAGGCTGACGGACAAGGGCATATGGAACGCGTCGGCTTCAGAGACGATACAAGCGATGAGTATCAGATGTCACCTCTGGGCGACAAAACTTAACCGCACACTGCACCTGAAGGAGCAAACATCAGTGATGCGGATGAGACAACACCTAGACGTCGTCATGGGCCACGCTTGGTGGAGACACACAGAAACAATCGCCCAAGGACTGGGTGAATTTCAACCAACACTGGTTCACAGGAAGCAGCAATTGTCACACAGAGGCCCGCGGCCCATGTGACCTTAACTCCCGGTAGGGCCTTGTCCACGGTGACCTTCGGAACATGAAGCGTAGCTCAGTATTCTACCCCACATGGTGTCCCTAGCACAACAACATCTGGTATCAGGAGCTTGAGTCTACTAGGTGAACCTAGTACAAGAGGAAATGTGTCTATGCGGCATGTAATTAATGCTCTGCGACACATGGTGCCACGGGTGGAGGGGGAAATACTACGAGTAGCAAAGGATCTAAAGCTTTCAAGTTAGTCCACCATTTATGTTAACCCACTCCCGAACCCAGTTGCTTTGACCTCGGAGGTGCATAGTGTTAGAAGTCGCGCGCAGGATTATATTGCGGATGCTAGACACAATCTGGAAGTGAATAAACAGCGGGCTTCCAAAGTTGTCGAAATTGAAGTAAGGATTGTCCACGGCCCTTGGTGCCAAAACCTCACAATCGTAAGGCGTGCTAGAATATTGATGAACGCAAGAAATATTGAACAGTTGTCAAAGAGTATAGACATTGTAAGTCAGAGGTCACAAAATAAAGGGTGCTGCAATAGCTACGAACGAGATATCAAAAACACTCTGGGTTGTGGTCTCAGTTTGTCAATTATATAAAAAATCATTTACGGGAATTATACTGACTGCTGGGCGACCCCACTGCCATCGCTCGTAGAGTCGAATACCTCCTTGAGGATGACAGGTTCATGTGGCCATCAAATGGGTATAAGGTATATATCCGCCGGTTGCCCGTCGGCCCACCAGGAGTTCTAATCATGACTGAATATGACGTAGATACAGCCTAGATTATTCCGGTTCCTTGCGCCTCAGATTGCGGAAGCCATCTATGGTAAGTATTGCAATTGCAAGAGAAAGCTTGGGATGCTAGACGGAGAGTTCCTCAATTGTGTCAATCATGCGATGGTGTCGCACTTGTACAATCCTGTTCCATCAACTACGCGGATATTGACTTGGGGTGTATCAGGATCCTCCAGACTTCAAGCCAGACGCAGTTGGAGGTAGGAGACCCTGAATGTGCCCTCCGGACTTCGTTTTTGTTCTGATGACGAACCAATCTTCCAAGACCTTTTCTTAGGGCAGAAGAACACCTGGCGGAGAGTACCACAGCAAAGGCAGCAACTCATGCTCAGGAATCTGCGTGAGACGATGATAGACAGGATCTGTTAGGCGCACGGACTCCCCGTGAGGATTTACAAGGCAAAGTTACACTACCTTTAGGCAGACGAACTTTGAAGGAAAAAGATAACACCCCACTTCAGCCCTGGCGTTGGGACGGTGCGTCATCAGTGGCTGCCGCGCTAGTTGCGTCCCAACACCAAAGACCACTATCAATGGAACAAATCTTGTAACACTGTATAGGTCGCGGCCGTCCGTCCAACCGGATCCTGTTCGCAGGGTATATGCGGGAGACCTCCGGGCACCTTATGCAAGTGGAAGCAGGTGAATCAGATGACGGCGCATGAGGTTACAGACACTTGAAGACACACAGTCGGAAGAGTGGATCGAAGGTAACGGGAGGTTTTGCACGAAGGTTAGTCCCCTCGTACCTACTAAGTCGTGTAGAGTATGAAGGAGGTAACTATGCCCAGTAAGTGGATCGGGTGAATCCACAGAGGACAAGTTGGTAAACGATGGAGTATGAGGGAAAAATCCTTTAGGTACGATCCCGAGGACAAGTTGTGTAATCCCGGAAGACGAGAGTACGATATGCAGTTGCATGCCGAATTCCCAACGGAACCAACCAAAGAAGATTGGTCATCTTCTGTCCAGCGAGTTAGACTACCCTCGACGAGCACGACGGCAAGATAATTCGTAACCATTGTTGTCAACGGATAAACGGATGAGCTGCCACCTGACGCTGTTTCCACACAATCAGGAATAATGAAAGCGCAGACTGATAAGTTGGCCATGGGAGCAAAAAGGTGTGGTAGAGAGTTTTCAGGGTCTACGAGTGTTAGCACTCAGGTGAAGTTCGCACCTTTGTGGGCAAGGTACTTAGTTAGAATAGAGTTAGCATGTATACCACGATTGCTCAGACAGGGAATATTAATATCGAAGCCTCTTGGCTGCTATTAAATACAACAAGCACGGAGAAGAGATCTTATCCATATAATAAGTTGTCTACACTTTTATATCGTTACCAATACTTCGACAATCCATATCGAAGTGAGTCATTATATCTAGCCTACATTACTCGTGTCTTCTTAACGAGTTCTCCGATATCATTACGATTAAGGACCTAGCTGGCGCAATACCTCCCGCCGAAGCTACCACCTAACAGGAGATTGATACTTCTCATCGTTACTGAGACGAATGTTTCGCAGCAACACTCATACTCCCATACCCAAAAAATCTAGCGAACCAAGACCCTTAAGCACTATCTCAATAGATGAAGTCGTCACCCCTAGACCCAAATTAGGGACACAAGAGCCCTACTAGGAATCTTATTTCTGGTAGATAAACAAAGAAAACTCTATTACACTAGAAGATCTCTCCCCACGATACCAATACCAGTACGGTGAAAAGTTTATCTACAAAACCCCCTCGGAGAAATCAAACTCCATTTGGCACACCCAGTACCCTGTGATGGATAGACACTCAAGTCAGTGTTTAGAGATACCGGCAGTTTGGGGAGGAAACAAAAGATAAGTTTTCCCTAAAAAGAAACCATAAAGGATGGCTTCTGACCCCAAAGCGCCTGAAGTCATGGAATAGTGACAGGAAGGAGAGGAAGAAAACGAGGGGGGAGATGAGCTCTCCTCCACCCCAGCCTCCAGTGTGGAGACAACTGTCACCCACCTTGGCCAGTCGCATTCAGCAGACGAGGCACCTCGTGGCCCAAGCGGACTAGGCTTCCTAGCGAAATTCGGGAAGGCTCCTAGACAAGGGCGCCGAACCCCCGAACCTACCAGCAAGTCCCTCATGACCATTCGGATCTGAACATTAGAGCAGATCCACGGCCGAATTGACGCAAAGCTTACCGTCAGCCAATATAGACAACCTCTGGTGATCAGCTCCCTCCCGACCAACATGTTATTAATGGCCCAAGAACTGGTAACTGTCAAAAATCAGTTGAAATCCGCGGTCCAGATAGTGGGTCGAGAACTCATCCGAATCGACGAGCAAGTTCAACTTCTGGACTTGGAGTCTCGGAAGGTCCAAGAGGGCTTCGGAACTCAAGTCGCCGAACGACTTGGCGAAACAGATGAACAACAGACCAGACACGAGGCTGTCACCCCCCATCTCCACGACGCCGTGCAAGGGACTAGCGAACAGTCCAAGCATCGGGACCTACTCCTAGACCAGGAGATCGTTCGGATAAACGAGCAACACAAACAGGAGCTGGCAAATCACGAGATAAGTATTAATCTTGTGAGAGACGAGCTACGACACCACCAGAGTCTCGAGAAGCCCAAGATGGTGAGATCGCGGTGCTTAAAGCTCTGGTGGAACAGTTGATGGGCCAGGTCAAGGGAAAGGGGAAGTTGTCAGATCCGGCACCAGAAGCTTCAGGGGCGGATGGAGGAAGACCACCACCACCACCACGACACGGAGCGGCAGGAGCTCCAGGTGGTGGAGGGGGAGGAGACCCCGATGATGACCAGGAAGGATCTGGAAGGAAGCCAGATGAGAATAGGAAAGGAAGACAGGACGAGAGACCGGCACCCCAGCCAGAAGAAGACGGCTATGAGGCCGAAAACGATCAACAGTTTAACCTGTTCTCACAGGTCATGGCCAATGCCTTGGGACAACGAACAAGAGTCCCAGCGGAACCCCCTGCCATGTTTAGAAACGAGAAACACCAAGATATACGCATGAGGCTAGTATGATGAACGGATTATTTTGGTCGAAACAGTTGGCTGTGGGAGAACGAGGCAGAAAGAATCCCAGACGCCATAAGCCGAATGGACGGGAAAGAAGTTGCACCGTTTGCGTTAACCTGCCGACGACAAATGACCGGAGAAATAGGTTATACCAGACAAGAAGGATACGAGTTCTGGCACGTCTTTGCAGAACAAGCCCTGCGACGCTTCGGACCAACCCATAAAGCGGAGAAATCACTAAGAGACAGGGGATCGGTCAAATATCGCGGTGATGTCGCTCAATTCTTGATGGAGATGGAAAAACTCAATATCCATGCAAGAGTCACCGGAATAGCCTGGAGAACAATGATTGAAGATGAACTTCCCATTGAAGCATTGCGACGGCTCTCACATAGAGAATATGTCGAAGATGGGAAATGATTAGAAGCAGTCAGGACCATAAGCGGAGCAGAGGAAGATTTCAAGGAAGGAAAATCTTCGAGGGGGCGGTGACTGCGGCCTGAGACGAGGCGAGAAAAGAAGGTTCGAGGATTCAAAGCCAACAGTACCCACAAAGCGTGTAAAAATCCAATACAAGGCCAAGGAAAAGGCGGACTACCAGAAGAAAAAGGATGGGGCAAGAAAGGTGAAGAAAGAAGGGTCGGTGGCACCGGCGGGAGACATTAAACACAAGGTGTGGGCAGAGGCGCACCCTGGGTGTCGATCAAAAAGTTGTCGATAAACGGAAATCTGACAACAAATGCACACGATGCGGAATGAGAAACCACGCTGGGAAATGCTGTCGAAAACCAATCCAAGTGTCGGCTGTATATCGAGGGCAAGCGAAGCCCAAACGACAGTCCGCATTCACGCCAAAACGACGACCCCAGGTAGCCACTGTGGCCGTTGATGGCCAGGGTGAAAGCTCGCGACGAGCGGTTCAAAGGCCCCCAGCTTGGGCCTTTGAAGATGACGACATTTTATAAAAGAGTCATCCAGGTACCGACAACCATGGTGATCGGGTAGTGAGGTTGCCGCCTCGAATCGAATGACCTGCGGTGTAGTCGGTGACGATATCCCACCAGAAGGCCAAAAGACCAAAGGATAGTGCTTGCCATTTTACGTGCAAAAATGGGTTGTCCAAGCTCACCACGGGAGCCATAAAAAATTACATGTGAAGAAAGCGGTTGACGTGACTAAAAGGGAAAGATAAGATAACCATTTGGGGAATGGGGCCTGAGTTGCGCGACACGCGAAGGATGGTCGAAATCCTGGGTAACCTGACTTTCTCTCCTGGTAAACCAGCCATGTAAATAGAAGCCGGGGGCGCCTCTATTGTGCACAAGGTTCATGCCAGACGAATGGTGTCGGAGGGGGTCTCGGGAGTGAGACCAAACTCGAAGGGGAAGGTACGGTGGACTCGTCGCAGGGGACAGTCTCATATGAGGGATAAGTCGACGATAAAGGACCACGCATCCTAGTCGCGAACTCAAGAGCTACTCGAGTGAACCTCCACTCCTGTGATATGGGAACTCCTCGGCCGGAGATAAAGACCGCTAGTAGTGGGCTGCCCAATATCAAAAATTTGGACACTTAGATAAGAAGTTTGTCTGAGGAGGCTTTAACAGCCGAAACTGCACTGGCGCGGTAACAAACCCTCACGCCATTTGTAACCGCAACAACGAAGAGATTTCATGAAGACCAGAGCGAAAGCTCAAGACCTGTTAAGAAACCAAAGCATTACCCCTGCCCAGAAGGGAAGACATTTATTGAATTAAATGAACGAAAACACGTGATAAGAGTACTCTTAGATTCCGGTTCAAATATCTTTCTCATGAACCAAAACACTGCGCGATGACTCGAAATCCCGACCCAAGCAAGGGATTCACCGTTAAAAATCACAAGCTTCGATGGTGAACCCGCGCCTACTGGAGGAATATTCTATACCCATCCGATTCTCCTAGACATCGGTGCCAACGGCCACCGAAGTATGATATCCTGCGAAATTGCGAATGGAGGAAGCTATGATTTAATCATACCTTTTGGGTGGTGGCATAACGAACATCCCCTCAAAAATATAGCAGACCCAAGTAAATGGGCCTTTGAAGAAACAAGGTGCCACGCTCATATAGAAGATGAAGCGGTGGCGGATATGTTTGAATGGGATGAAACTGTGGCTTACGATGAGGAAGCACAGTATGTGGGATGGATAGGACGAGAGGAAGAAGGGGGAGTACAGTTGGAGACGCTGCCAAAACCCTAATGGCAGTATAAGGAGCTTTTTGAAGAGAAAACAGCGAAAATGTTGGCGCCTCGAAGGACTTTCGATCATGCCATCAACCTTAAAGAACTGGCCGAGCCACGATGAGGTCCAATTGATCCAAGGTCTGTACACCAGTTGAACCAACTGGATAAATATCTCAAGAAAATGATGGCAGAGGGAAAAATAGCTGACAGCGAATCCCCTTACGGCGCTCCAATCCTCTTCGTTCCGAAACCAGATGGAAGTCTGCGACTATGCTTAGACTATAAGAACCTCAACAAGTTGACGATCCTGAATAAATACCCCCTACCACTCATGGACGAACTCCGAGACCCCGTGGCTGGAGCGAAAGTATTCACAAAACTTGACCTAAAAGACAGATACCACCTTATTTGAATGAGGAAAGGAGATGAGCATAAAACAGCCTTTCGTACACGATACAGTCAGTACGAATACAAAGTCATGCCTTTCAGGCTGGTGAACGCCCCCGCGAAATTTCAGACAATGATGAACAAAATCCTAAGGGAATTCTTGGACCATGGAGTAGTCGTCTATCTAGACGATATCCTGATGTACTCCGAAAATATGGAAGAAAACATTAAGTTAGTGCAAAAAGTCCTTAACCGGCTCGAACCACATGACCTAGGAGTCTTGTTGAAGAAGTCGGCATTTCATCAGAAAGAGGTCAAATTCCTAGTATACATTCTGAAAACGAGCGGCGTCACCATGAGTGTTAGAAAAGTGAAAAGCGTTCAAAACTGGGCACACTCGAGATCGGTTATAGAAGTACAAATTTTCATTGGATTCGCAAACTTTTACCGACGATTCATCAAAGATTTCTCAAAACTATGCAACTCAATAACTTAGACGTTGAAGGGAAACCCAAAGGATTTTCACTGGGGAAGAGAGTAGGAAGAGGGGTTTGAGGAGGTGAAAAAGAGGTTTACCACGGCACCGATTTTATCGCATTTTTACCCTGGGAGAAAAACGGTGGTTGAGACAGACCCAAGCGACTTTGGGCTTGGATGCGTACAATCTCAATACCAGGGGAGAGGGCTTCACCCAGTGGCTTTCCATTCTCGAAAACTAAACAGCGCTGAAAGAAATTACGAGATACATGACAAGGAATTACTCGCAACAATGGAGGCGGTTAAAGAATGGAAACGATACCACTGGGGCGAAGAAGAGCCCGTGATGGTATATACCAACCACCAAAATCTACAGTCCTTTTTAACCAAAAAGGTCTGGAACTAGTGGCAAATTCTATGGGCACAGGGGTTGACGAATTATAACTTCAAAATAGTCTATTGACCAGGAAGCAGGGGCGGGAAACCCGACGCGTTAAGTAGACCGCCGGAGTACCGTCCTGAGGTGGGAGCTCGTCATAGCGAACTGTCAATTTTGAAAAGCAAGCATTTTCAAATTTTGATAATTCTTCAGAAGCGAAGCGCTGAGACGGCCCTCACCCCGATAAAAGCGAACCAACAAGCCTACGAATAATGAAGCTTTCGGACAAGGCAATAATCCCAACAAAAGGATCAAGGTTTGCGGTTGGTGATGACATCTGTGCCCTGACAGACGGACTGGTACCGGCAAAAGGACAGACAATGGTTGAGACGGGTATTGCGATAGGATTGCCTGAGGGAACTTACGGAAGGCTAGGCACGAGATGTGGTATGGCTAGCAAAATGGGGATAGCAGTGAGCGGTGGTGTAATAGATGCGGATTACAAAGGAGAAGTTCAGGTCATACTTCGTAACCATGGCGAGAAAGGCTGCGTATTCAAGGCAGGATATCCGATAGCGCCACTCATAATAGAAAAGGTTGCCAACGCCGACGCGATGGAGGTAGATGACCTAGAGACAACTGAGCGAGGGAAATCGGGTTTTGGGCCAAATGATCTAAACCCCAAGGGATCGATTACGGCTAAAGAAGAAGGAGTCAAAATATGTTTCCTTCATGCAGACACAGAGACTAACGAATTCTTTAGCGCGGCGGATATCGGCTGTCACCCTCGGTTGACGAAGGAGGAGAGAAATGTTATCAAGCGCTCATGTCCATGCAGCCCGGACCGAAGAATGAACGATACAAATCTAGACATGATTAGGATGACTGGAAAGGAGGGCCAGAACCGGCCGTACCGAGGCCTTGAACTGGTTATGTTAAGAGAAGGCGGGAAAAAGATCCAGGAACAAGGGATAGAAAAGGACGGGTTACTATATTACAAAAATGGTTTGTACATCCCCGAGAACGAAGCCCTTCAAACCGAGATGGCCCAAGGTGGTCACGATTATTAGTAGCGGGGCACTTCGGACAGGAAAAGAGGAAGGAGAGAGTAACAAGGGACTTTGACTGGAAAGGACTCGCAGATTGGATCAGAGATTATGTACGATGCTGCGACCAATGTCAACACAGTAAGTCGCCATGGCATGCTAAGTACGGGTTACGTCAACTCTTAGAAATACTCTATGCCGCCTGGTCCTCCATATCGAAGGACTTCATCACACAGCGACCGGAATCGCAGGGTAAGACCCAGATCAGGGTAGTAGTAGACCGTTTCACCAAGATGCCTCATTTTATCGGCCACCACGAAAATGCGACTGCAATGGATGTTGCGGATACCTTCCTTCTGGAAGTCAGGAAGCTTCATGGATTACTGACCGCAATCATATCGGACATGGACGCGAAGTTTTCCGGCAAATTCTGGGAATCATTGTGCAAAGTGCTAGGAGTTAAAAGGGGCATGTCAACGGCTTACCACCCTCAGCCTGATGGACAAACGGAATGGACCAACCAAGTGCTGGAAGGTTACTTAAGAACATTTGTCAACTACGATCAGAACAACTGGTACCAACTATTGCCGTTAGCAGATCACGCCTACCACAACTCGGCTACCAACGCACACAAGATGACCCCGTTCTTCGCCAACTACGGCTTTCATCGACACACGGAATGGATGAAAGAAAGAGAAGCTCAGAACCCGGGGGCGACAATGTATGCTGACTGGATTCATGACATACATCAACAGGTGAAAGAAACCCTAGAGAATACACGGGAATCGATGAAGAAATATTATGACCGAAAAGCGACGAGACAACCTAGCATCGAGGTCCGCGACTTGGTAATGATGAATCCGAAAAACATAAGTACCAAACGACCATCGAAGAAGCTAGGGCCAAAACTGTATGGCCCTTTCAAAGTGTTAGAAAAGAAAGGAAGCATGGCGTACAAGTTAGAAATATCGCCGTGGTGGAAAAATCATCCTCTGTTTCACGTTTCGCTGTTGGAACCCTACCGAGCCTCGAACCGACCAAATCGCGAACAGCTCCCACGGACCCCGAAGAGATCAAGGGGGATTTAGAGTGGGAGGTAGAAAGGATCGTCAAGAGTGAGATGATCACCTACACGCGAAAGATGCGGGGATGGAATAAAGCGAGGAAAGAGCTTCGGTATTGTGTACAATGGAAAGGCAGCACAGAGGACGAGAATACTTGGGAGCCACCTGAAGGTATGAAGAACGCGCAGGAAGAGGTGGAAAGGTTTCATAAAGAAAACCCGGAGATGCCGGGCCCGAGAGAGGTCGAGTAACATAAGAAAGGTTTTCCATCGGTGGACAAGTAAACGCTGGTGGTTTTTACCCCTACTATCTGGAGCTAGAGACGGAAGATAAGCTGTATAATAAAACATTAAGTATTCGGAACGAGCACTTCCAATAGGGGAGCTTGTGTTAGGTGCACGGATTCCCCGAAAGAATTTACAGGGCTGAGTTACCCTACCTGGACACTCACGAACTTCGAAGGAAAAAGGTGAGACCCCCCTCCAGGCCCGGCGTTAGGACGGCGCGTCATCACTCACCGCCTGGGTTGTTGCGTCCCAACACTAAAGACCACTATCGATGGAACACATCCTATAACACCGTATACGTCACGGCCGTCCATCCGTCCGGATCCTGTTGCCCGGATATATGAGGGGAGACCTTCGGACACATTATGCAGGTGGAAGCAGGTAAACCGGACGACGGCGCATAATGTTACAGACAGTTGAAGACAGACAGTGGGAAGGGTGGGTCGAAGGTAACGGGACGTTTCGCACAAAGGTTAGTCCCCTAGTACCTACTAAGTCGTGTAGAGTATGAAGGAGGTAACTATGCCCAGTAAGTGGACCGGGTGCATCCACAGATGAAAGGTTGGTAAAAGATGGAGTCCGAGAGGAAAAACCTATAGGTACGATCTCCAGAACAAGTCGTGTAATGCCTGAAGACCAGAATACAACATGCAGTCGCGTGTCGAATTCTCGAAGGAACCAAGCAACGAAGAAGGGCCTTCTTCGGTCCAGCAAGTTAGACTACCCTGGGTGATCAAGGGGGCAAGATAATTTGTAACCATTGTTGTCAACGGATAAACGGATGAGCTGACACCTGACGTGGTCTCCACACCATCAGGGATAACAGACGCGCAGTCTGATAAGTTGACCATGGGAGCAAAAGGTGTGGTAGAGACTTTTCAGGGTCTACGAGTGTTCGCACTCAGGTGAGGTTCACAGAGTTGGGGGCAAGATACTTGGTTAGTATAGAGTTAGCATGTATACCGTGATTGCTCAGAGGCGGAATATAAATATCGTAGCATCTTCACTGCTATTTAACTCAACAAGCACGGAGAAGAGATCTTATCAATATAATAAGTTATCTACACTTTTTTATCGTTATCAATACTTCGACTATCTACACCAAAGTGAATATTATATCTAGCCTACATTACTCGTCTCTTCTTAACGAGTTCTCTGATATAATTACGATCCAGCTCCTAGGTGTTGGAATACCACATGCCGAAGCTACCACTTAATAATATATCGATACTTCTCATCGTTACCGAGACGAATGTTTGGCAGTGACACTCATACTCCCAAACCCAAAAAATCTTTCGAACCAAGACCCTTGAGGACTATCTCAATCGACGAAGTCCTCACGCCTAGACCCGAATTAGGGACACAAGAGCCCTACCACGAATTTTACTTCTGGTGGATAAACCCAGAAAACACTGTCACACTCGGAGACCTCTCTGAACTATTCCATTACTAGTACGGTAAACACTTTACCTACAAAACCCCCTCGGAGAAATCATACTCCATTTGGTACACCCAGTACCCAGAAAGCAATCAACACTCAAGTCAGTGTTTTGAGATACAGGCAGTTTGGGGAGGAAACAAAACATAAGTTTCCATTGACAAATGCAAAAGAATGTCTTCTGACCCCAAAGCTCCGGAAGCCATCGAATGGCAAGGAGGAGAAGGAGCTGGAGGAGATGAAGGAGATGAGGGAAGTGATGACCTGTCCCGAAGCTTAGCCCCTAGGGTGGAAACAACGGTCACCCACCAAGCACGAACAGATTCGGCCGACCGAACACCCCGCTCCCCCGTCGGATTAGGCCTTCTGCAAAAATCAGGAAAAGGACCACGGCCAGGAGGTCGCCGAACACCTGAACCCACAGGCGAATCCCTCATGGTGGTTCGGATCCGAAGATTAGATCGGATCCTGGGCCGATTTGACCCAAAGCTCACCGTCAGTCAAGATAGGCACCAACTTGCATTCAGTTCCCTGACGACCAATATCTTATTAATAGCCCAAGAACTGGTAACCGTCAAAAATCAGTTGAAATCTGTGGTCCAGATAGTCCGTCATGCACTCACCCGAATAGACGAGGAAGTTCAGCATTTGGACTTGGAATCTCAGAAGGTTCAAGAGAGCTTCGCCACCCAAGTCGCGGAACGACTTGGTGAAACAGATGAGTGACAGACCAGACACGAGGCTGTCACCTCTCACCTCCACGAAGCAGTGCAAGGAACTGGCGAACAGTCCATGCATCGGGACCTACTCCTCGACCCAGAGATTGTTCGAATAAACGAACAACATAAACGGGAGCTGGAAAATCACGAGATGAGCATTAATCTCGTAAGGGATGAACTGCAACGGCAACAGGAGTCTAGAGCAGCCCAAGATGGTGAGATCGCGGTGCGTAAGGCCCTGGTGGCACACTTGCTGGGACAGGTGAAGGGACAAGGCAAGGTGTCAGATCCGACACCAGAGGCGTCGGGGGCAGGCGGAGGAAGACCACCACCACCACCACCACGACAAGGAGTGACAGGAGCTCCAGGCGGTGGAGGGGGAGGAGACCCGGATGAGGAGGGAGAAGGATCTGGCAGGAAACCAGAAGAGAGTAGGAAAGGAAGACGGGACGGGAGACCCGCACACAAGCCAGAAGAAGACGACTACGACGTCGAGAACGATGAACAGTTTAACCTGTTCTCTCGAGTAATGGCCAACGCCCTGGGACAACGAACAAGAGTCCCAGCGGAACCCCCTGCCATGTTTAGGAACGAGAAACACCAAGATATCCACATATGGCTAATGACATGCACAGATTATTTTGGTCGAAACGGTTGGCAGGGGGAGGAGGAGGCACAACGAATCCGATACGCCATAAGCCGCATGGACGGGAAACAAGTCGCGCCGTTTGCGTTAACATACCGAGGACAAATGACCGGAGAAATAGGTTACACGAGACAAGGAGCGTACTAGTTCTTGCATGTCTTTGCAGAACAAGCCCTGCGACACTTCTGTCCCACCCATGAAGCGGAACAATCACTAAGAAAAATGGGATCTGTCAAATATTGCGGTGATGTGGCCAAATGCTTGATGGAAATGGAAAATCTCAATATCCATGGAAGAGTCACCGGGATAGCCTGGAGAAAAATGATTGAAGACGAACTTCCTGTAGAAGCATTGGGGCGCCTCTCACATAGAGAATATGTCGACGATGGGGAATCGTGGGAAGCAGTCAGGATAGTAACCCGAGCGGAAGCAGATATCAAGGAAAGAAAAGATCTGCAAGGAGGCGGTCCCTCTGGTGCGACACGAGGCGCGAAAAGAAGGTTCGAGTATTCGAAGCTAATGGTCACTGTAAAGCGTGTAAAGAGGCAGTACACGGCTAAGGAAAAGGCGGACTACCAGAAGCAAAAGGCTGCGGAGAGAAACGTGAAAAAGGAAGGGTCGGTGGCACCGGCGGGGGAGGTCAAACACAAGGTGTGGGCAGAAGCCCACCCGGGCGTCGATCAAAAGGTTGTCGATTACCGGAAATCTGACAACGAATGCACACGGGGCGGAATGAGAAAGCACTGCTGGAAATACTCTCCAAAAGTGATACACGTGTCGGCTATATACCGAGGGCAATCGAAGCCCAAACGACGGTCCGCATTCGCACCCAAACGATGTCCCCAGGTAGTCACCCTGGCCTTTGATGGCCAGGGAGAAAGCTCGAAGAGAGCGGTGCAAAGGCCCGGAGCCTGGGCCTTTGAAGATGGCGACATTTTATAGAATAAAAAAAAGTCATCCAGGTACCGACAACAAAGCTGTTCGGGTAGTGAGGTTGCCGCCTCGAATTGAAAGCCAAGCGGCGTAGTCGGTGCTCATATCACACCGGAAGGCTAAAAGAGCAAAGGATAGCGGTGTTAGGCGCACGGACTCCCCGAAAGGATTTATAGGGTAAAGTTACCCTACCTTGACGCACACGAACTTCGAAGGGAAATGATAACACCCACCTCCAGCCCCGGCGTTCGGAAGGCGCGTCATCAATGGCCGCCTGGGTAGTTGCGTCCCAACACTAAAGCCCACTATCAAGGGCAACCATCTTATAACACCGTATACGTCGCGGCCGTCCGTCCGACCGGATCCTGTTCGCAGGATATATGAGGGGAGACCTTTGGGCACCTTATGCAGGTGGAGGCAGGTGAATCGGGCAACGGCGCATAAGGTTACGGACGCTGGAGGACAGACAGTTGGATGGTTGGGTCGAAGGTAACGGGACGTTTTGCACGGAAGTTAGTCCCCTCGTATCTACAAAGTCGTGTGAGGTATGAAGGAGGTAACTATGCCCAGTAAGTGGATCGGGTGCATCCACAGAGGACAAGTTGGTAAAAGATGGAGTCCGAGGGAAAAGGCCTATAGGTACGATCCCGCGGACAAGTCGTGTAATGCCTGAAGACCAGAATACAACATGCAGTTGCAAGTTGAATTCTCGACGGAACCAACTAAAGAAGATTGGCCATCTTCTGTCCAGCGAGTTAGACTACCCTCGACGAGCAGAAGGGCAAGATAATTGGTAGTCATTGTTGTCAACGGATAAATGGATGAGCTGACACCTGACGTGGTCTCCACACCATCAAGAATAATGGAAACGCAGAGCGATAAGTTGACCTTGGGAGCAAAAGGTGTGGCAGAGAGTTTTCAGGGTCTACAAGTGTTCGCACTCAGGTGAAGTTCGCAGAGTTGCGGGCGAGGTACTTAGTTAGTATACAGTTAGCATGTATACCGCGATTGCTCAGACGCGGAATATAAATATCGAAGCATCTTCGCTGCTATTAAGACACAACAAGCACGGAGAAGAGATCTTATCAATATAATAAGTTATCTACCCTTTTATATAGTTACCAACACTTCCACGATCTATGCCGAAGTGAATCATTATATCTAGCCTACATTACTCGTGTCTTCTGACCAAGTTCTCCGATATAATCACGATTAAGGTCCTAGCTGTTGGAATAACTCACGCCGAAGCTACCACCTAACAGTATATTGATACTTCTTATCGTTACCGAGACGAATGTTTGGCAGAGCCACTCAAACTCACAAACCCAAAGAAAACCCTTTCGAACCAAGACCAGTGAGGACTGTCTCTTTAACCGAAGTTCTCACACGTATACCTGAATTAGGGACACAAGAGCCCTACCTCGAATCTTGTTTCTGGGGGATAAACCCAGAAAATACCGGAAACCTCGAAGACATTACCGCACTATACCAATACCAGTACAATAAAGACTTCATCTATCACACCCACACGGAGAAATCGATCTCCATTTGGTACACCCAGTACCCAGAAAGCAATCAACACTCAAGTCAGGGTTTTGAGATACCGGCAGTTTAGGGAGGAAACAAAAGATAAGTTTCCATTGACAAAGGCAAAAGAATGTCTTCTGACCCCAAAGCTCCGGAAGCCATGAAATGGCAAGCAGGAGAGGGAGCTGGAGGAGATGAAGTAGATGAAGGACATGAGACAGGTGATGAACTGTCCCGAACCTCAGCCCCTAGTGTGGAGACAACGGTCACCCACCTAGCCCGAACACATGCGGCAGACCAGACGCCCCGCTTCCCTGTCGGATTAGGCTTTCTAGAAAAATACCGCAAGGGACGACGGCCAGGAGGTCGCCGAACGCCTGAACCCACAGGCGAATCCCTCATGGCCGTTCGGATCCGAAGATTACATCAGATGCTCGGCCGGTTCGACCCAAAGCTCAGCGTCAGTCAAGATAGGCCACATCTTGCATTCAGTTCCCTCCCGACCAATATCTTATTAATGGCCCAGGAACTGATAACCGTCAAAAATCAGTTGAAATCTGGGGTCCAGATAGTCGGTCGAGAACTTACCCGAATAGACGAGCAAGTCCAGCTCTTGGACTTGGAATCTCAGAAGGTCCAAGAGAGCTTCGCCACCCAAGTCGCGGAACAAGTTGGTGACACAGATGAGCGACAGACCACACACGAGGCTGTTATCTCTCACCTCCATGAAGCAGTGCAAGCAACTGACCAACAGTCCATGGGTCGGGACCTACTCCTTGAACAAGAAATTGTTCGAATAAACGAACAACATAAACGGGAGCTCGAAAATCACGAGATGAGCATTAATCTCGTAAGGGATGAGCTGCAACGACAACAGGAGTCTCGAGAAGCCCAATATCGTGAAATTCGCGGTGCTTATGGCTCTGGTTGACCAGTTGTTGGGTCAAGTAAAAGGGAAAGGCGAGGTGTCGGATCGGACACCAGAGGCTGCAGGGGTGGGTGGAGGAAGACCACCACTACCACCACGACACGGCGCGGCAGGAGCGCCAGGCGGCGGAGGAGGAGGAGACCCCGATGACGAAGGGGAAGGATCTGGAAGGAAGCCGGATGAGCGTAGGAAAGGAAGACTGGACGAGAGACCCGCACCCCAGCGAGAAGAAGAAGACTACGACGTCGAGAACCATGAACAGTTTAACCTCTTCTCTCGAGTCATGGCCAATGCCTTGGGACAACGGACACGAGTCCCAGCGGAACCCCCTGCCATGTTTAGAAATGACAAACACCAAGATATACGTATGGGGCTATTAACAGGTACGGATTATTTAGGTCGAAACAGTTGGCTCTGGGAAAACGAGGCACAATGAATCCGATACGCCATCAGCCGAATGGATGGAAAAGAAGTCGCACCGCTTGTGTTAACCTACCGACGACAAATGACCGGAGAAATAGGTTATACAAGACAAGAAGGATGCGAGTTCTGGCACGTCTTTGCAGAACAAGCCCTGCGACGCTTCGGACCCACCCATGAAGCGGAAAAATCCCTGAGACAAATGGGATCGGTCAAATATCACGCTGATGTTGCCAAATTCTTGATGGAAATGGAAAATCTGAACATCCATCCAAGAGTCACCGGGATAGCCTGGAGGAAAATGATTGAAGACGAACTTCCCGTAGAAGCATTGCGACGGATCTCACATAGAGAATATGTTGATGATGGGGAATGGTTGGAAGCAGTCAGGACCGTAACCCGAGCGGAACAAGATTTCAAGGAAAGAAAAGATCTTCAAGGCGGCGGTCCCTCAGGCACGACTCGAAGCCAAAAAAGATAGTTCCAGGATTCGAAGTTGACAATCGCCGCAAAACGTGTAAAGAACCAATACACGGCTAGAGAAAAGGCGGCTTACCAGAAGAAACAGGCTGGGGAAAGGAAGGTGAAAACGGAAGGGTTGGTGGCACCCACGGGGGAGATCAGACACAAGGTGTGGGCAGAAGCCCACCAGGGTGTTGATCAAATGGTTGTCGACAAGCGGAAATCCGACAACGAATGCACACCGTGCGGAATGAAAAACCACACCTGAAAAGACTGTCGAAAACCGATACAAGTATCGGCTATCTATACAGGGACATCAAAGCCCAAACGACAGTCCGCATTCGCGCCAAAACGACGCCCCCAGGTAGCCACTGGGGCCGTTGATGGCCAGGGAGAAAGCTCATGACGAGCGGTGAAAAGGCCCCCAGCCTGGGCCTTTGAAGATGACGACGTTTTATAAAAAAGTCATCTAGGTACCGACAACAACGGTGTTCAGGTAGTGAGGTTGCCGCCTCGAATCGAAAGACCTGCAGCGTAGTTGGTGACGAGATCCCCCCGGAAGGCTAAAAGACCAAAGGATTGCGGTTGCCATTTTACGTCCAAAAATGTGTAGTCCGTGCTCACCACGGGAGCCATAAAAAGCTACAAGAGAAGAAAGCGGTCGACGAGACTAAAAGGGAAAAAGAGGATTCCCATTCGTCGGAACGGAACTTGAGTTGCACGACACGCGTGAGGAGGGTCGAAATCCAGGCAAACCTGACTTTCTCTCGGAGTAAAAAAGCCGGGCCAATAGAAGCAGGGGGCGCCTCTATTGGGCACAAGGTTCATGCCCGACGAATGGTGTCCGAGGGGGTCTCGGGAGTGAGACCAAAGTCGAAGGCGGAGGTACGGTGGACTCGTCGCAGGGGACAGTCGCATATGTGGGCCAAGTCGACGATAAAGGACCGCGCATCGTAGTGGCGAACTCGTGAGGTACTCTAGTGAACCACCACTCCTGTGATATGGGAACTCCTCGGCAGGAGGTAAAGACCTCTAGTAGTGGGCTGCCCGATATCAAAATATTAGACACTTATTGTAAAAGTTTTTTCTGAGGAGGCTTTAAGAGCCGAAACTGCGCAGGCGCGGTAACAAACCCCCCACATTACTTGTAACAGTGACGATGTAACGATTTCATCAAGAACCGAGCGAAAGCTCTAGACCCATTAAAAAACCCAAGCATTACGCCTGCCCTGAGGGGAAGGCATTTATTGAATTGAAAGGACGAAAACATACGATAAGCGTACTCTTAGATTCCGGTTGAAATATCTTTTTCATGAACCAACACACCGCACGACGGCTCGAAATCCCGACCGAAGCTCGGCATTTACGGTTAAAAATCACAACCTTCGATCGCGAAACCGCGCCTACCGGAGGAATATTCTATACCCATCCAATTCTCCTAGAAATCGGTGCCAACGGCCACCGAAGTATGATATCCGGCGAAATTGCGAATGCAGGAAGGTATGACTTAATCATACCCTTTGGGTGGTGGCATGATGAACACCCCCTTAAAAATATCGCGGACCCAGGTAAATGGGCCTTTGAAGAAGCAAAGTGCCACGCTCATATAGAAGATGAGGCGGTAGCGGATATGTTTGACTGGGATGAAACTGTGGCTTACGACGAGGAGGCACAGTACCTAGGAAGCATAGAACGAGAGGAAGAAGGAGGAGTGCAGTTGGAAACCCTGCCAAAGCCATATTGGCCGTATAAGGAGCTTTTTGAAGAGAAAAAAGCTAAGATGTTGGCACCTCGAAGGACCTTCGACCAGGCCATCAACCTTAACGAAGGGGCCGAACCCCCATGGGGTCCAATTTACCCAATGTCGGCACACCAGTTAAACGAACTGGATAAGTACCTTAAGAAGATGATGGCAGAAGGAAAAATTGCCGATAGCGAATCCCCTTATGCGCTCCAATCCTCTTAGTCCCAAAGCCCGATGGAAGTCTACCACTCTGCGTAGACTATAGAAACCACAACAAATTGACAATCCTGAATAAGTACCCTCTAGCGCTCAAGGAAGAACTACGAGACCGCGTTGCTGGAGCAAAGGTGTTTAGGAAGCTCGACCTAAAAGCTGGATATCATCTTATTTGAATGAGGAAGGGCGACGAACACAAAACGGCCTTTCGTACATGATAAAGACAGTATGACTCTAAGGTCAGTCCTTTCGGGCGCGTCAACCCTCCCGCAACGTTTCAGACAATGAGGAACAAAATCCTGCGGGAATTTTTGGACCACGGAGTAGTCGTCTACCTAGACGATATCCTAATATACTCTGGGAATATGGATGACGATATCAAAATAGTCCAATGGGTCCTTGATCGACTCGAACAGCACGACTTGGCAGTCTCGTTGAAAGATTCTGTGTTCCACCAAGATGAGGTCGAATTCCTAGGATACATTGTCAAGACAACTGGAGTCACTATGAGTGATAGAAAAGTGAAAAGCATTCAAAACTGGGCACAGCTGAGATCGGTTAATGCCGTACAGATTTTCATTGGATTTGCAAACTTTTACCGACGATTCCTCAAAGATTTCTCAAAAGTATGCAAACGAATCACGGAGACGTTGAAGGGAAACCCAAAGGATTTTCACTAGGGAAGAGAACAGGAAGAGGCGTTTGAGGAGTTGAAAAAGAGGTTTACAATGGCACCAATTGTATCACATTTTTACCCAGGATGAAAAACGGTGGTTGAGACAGACCCAAGCGACTTTGGGCTTGGATGCGTACTATCTCAATACCAGGGGAGACGGCTTCACCCGGTAGCTTTCCATTCTCGAAAACTAAACAGCACTGAAATAAATTACGAGATACATGACAAGGAATTACTCGCAATCATGGAATCGTTTAAAGAATGGAAAAGATACCTCTGGGGAGAAGAAGAGCCCGTGATGGTGTATACCAACCACCAAAACCTACAGTCCTTTTTGACCACAAAAGTCGGGAACCAACGGCAAATTCGCTGGGCACAGGAGTTGATGAACTATAACTTCAAAATAGTCTACCATCCGGGAAGCGGGGGAGGGAAGCCCGACGCGTTAAGTAGACAGCCGGAGTACCGTCCTGAGGAGGGAGCTCGTCACAGTGAACAGTCAATTTAAATCAGAACATTTTCAAATTTCTGTAGTTCATCAAAAACGAAGCGTGGAGACACCTCTCATCCCAGAAACACGCGAATCTGGAAATCTCAGGATTATGAAGCTTTCGGACAAGTCTACAACCCCGACAAAGGGATCACGGTTTGCGGCCGGTCATGACATCTGCGCCCTGACTGACGGCCTGGTACCAGCAAAAGGACAGACAATGGTGGATACGGGTATTGCGATAGGATTGCCGGAGGGAACCTATGGAAGGCTAGCCGCAAGAAGTGGTATGCCTAGCAAGTTGGGAATAGCCGTGCGCGGTGGTGTAATAGATGCAGATTACACCGGAGCAGTTAAAGTCATACTTCGAAATCATAGCGAAGCCGCCTGCATGTTCAAGGCAGGAGATCGGATAGCGCAGCTCATAATAGAGAAAATTGCCAATGCCGACGCCATGGAAGCAGACAATCTAGGAGTAACTGAGAGAGGAAAAATGTGTTTTGGCTCAACAGATCTAAACCCTAAGCGATCCATCACGGCTAAAGAAGAAGAAGTCAAAATATGTTTCTTTCATGCAGACACCAGCGAAAACGGATTCTTTAGCGCAGCTGATATCGGCTATCACCCTCGGTTAATGAAAGAAAGAGAAATGTTATCAAGCGCTCAAGTCAATGCAGCCCTGAGGGGAACAATGAAAGATACATTTCTAGACAAGATTAGGATGGCTGGAAAGGAGGACGACAGGTGGCAGAACCGAGGCCGTGAACTGGTTATGTTAAGAGAAGGCGGAAAAAAGATCCCGGACGAAGGAAGTGAAAAGGACGGGTTACTATATTACAAAAATCGTTTGTACATCCCCAAAGACGAAGCCCTTCAAACCGAGATAGCCCAAGGCTGTCACGACTCATTAGTCGTGAGGCGCTTCGGACAAGAAACAACGATTGAGATAGTAACAAAGGACTTTTACTGGAAAGGACGCGCAGATTGGATGAGCAGATTATGTATGATCCTGCGACGAATGTCAACACAGTAAGTCCCCACGGCATGCTAAGTACAGGTTACTTGAACCTTTAGAAGTACACTATGCCACATGGTCCACCATATCGACGGACTTCATCACACAACTACCGGAATCGCAGGGCGACACGCAGATCACGGTAGTAGTTGACCGGTTCACCAAGATGGCTCTTTTTATCTGCCTCCACGAGAATGTGACCGCAAAAGACGTTGCGGATACCTTCTTTCGGGAAGTTTGGAAACTACACGGATTGCCAACCGAAATCATATCAGACATGGACGCGAAGTTTTCCGGCGAATTCTGGGAATCATTGTGCAAGATGCTAGGAGTTAAGAGGCGCATCTCAACGGCTTACCACCCTCAGACTGACGGACAGAGGGAAAGGACCAACCAAGTGCTGGAAGGTTACTTACGAACATTAGTCAACTACGATCAGAGCAACTGGTACCAACTGTTGCCGTTAGTGGAACACGCCTACAACAACTCGGCTACCAACGCACACAAGATGACCCCTTTCTTGGCCAACTACGGCTTTCATCCACAGACGGAATGGATGAAAGAAAGAAATGCTCACAACCAGGGGGCGACATGGTATGCTCACTGGATGCAGGACATACATCAACAGATGAAAGAAACCCTAGAGAATACACGGGAATCGATGAAAAAATATTATGACAGAAAAACAACGGAACAACCCAGCATGGAGGTCGGCGACTTGGTAATGTTGAATGCCAAAAACATACGTACGAAACGACCATCGAAGAAGCTGAGTCCGAAACTGTATGGCCCTTTCACAGTGTTAGAAAAGAAAGGACGAATGGCGTACAAGATAGAAATATGGCCGCGTTGGAAAATTCATCCTATGTTTCACGTTTCGCAGTTGGAACCCTACTGAGCCTCGAACCGACCAAATCGGGAACAGCCCCCACGAGACCCTGAAGAGATCAGGCAGGATTTAGCGTAGGAGGTAGAAAGGATCGTCAAGAGTGAGATCATCACCTACACGCGAAAGATGCGAGGAAGGAATAAACCGATGAAAGAGCTTCCGTATTTTGTCAAATGGAAAGGCTGCGCAGAGGACCAGAATACGTGCCAGCCACCCGAAGGTATGAAGAACGCGCAGGAAGAGGTGGAAATGTTTCATAAAGAAAACGCGGAGATGCCGGACCCGAGAGAAATCGAGTAACATAAGAAAGGTTTTCCATCTTGGAAAAGTAAACGCCGGTGGTTTTTACCCCTACTATGTGGAGCTCGAGATGGAAGATAAAATTCTATAATCCACATAGAGTATTCGGGACCAACACTTTGAAGAGGGGAGCTCGTGTTAGGCGCACGGACTCCCTGTAAGGATTCACAAGGTAAAGATACCCTACCTTGACGCCCACGAACTGCGAAGGAAAAAGATAACACCCCCTCCAGCCCTGGCGTTGGGACGGCGCGTCATCACGGGCCGCCTGGGTCGTTGCGTCCCAACACCAAAGACCACTATCGATGGAACATATCTTATGACACCGTATGCGTAGCGGCTGTCTGTCCGACCAGGTCCTGCTCGCAGGATATATGAGGGGAGACCTTTGGACACCTTATGCCAGTCGAGGCAGGTGACTCGGACCAGGGCACATAAGGTTACAGACACTTGAAGATAGACAGTCGGAAGAGTGGGTTGAAGGTGACAGGACGGGTCGCAGGAAGGTTTGTCCCCTCGTCCCTACTAAGTCGTGTAGAGTATGAAGGAGGTAACTATGCCCAGTAAGTGGATCGGGTGCATCCACAGAGGACAAGTTGGTAAAAAATGGAGTCCCAGAGGAAAAACCTATAGGTACGATCTCGAGGACCAGTCATGTAATGCGGGAAGACCAGAATACAACAGGCCGTCGCATGTCGAATTCTCGACGGAACCAACCAACGAAGAATGGCCCTCTTCGGTCCAGTGAGTTAGACTACCCTCGGTGAGCACTGGGGCAAGATAATTCGTAACCATCGTTGTCAACGGATAAACGGATGAGCTGACACGTGACGTGGTCTCCACACCATCAGGGATAACAGAAGCGCTGACCGATAAGTTGACCATGGGAGCAAAGCGTGTGGTAGCGAGATTTCAGGGTCTACGAGTGTTCGCACTCTGGTGAGGTTCCCAGAGTTGCGGGCAAGATACTTAGTTAGTATAGAGTTAGCATGTATACTGCGATTGCTCAGACGCGGAATATAAATATCGAAGCATCTTCACCACTATTAAACTCAACAAGCACCGAGAAGAGATCTTATCAATATAACAAGTTATCTACACTTTTATATCGTTACCAATACTTTGACTATCTACACCAAAGTGAATATTATATCTAGCCTACATTACTCGTGTCTTCTTAACGAGTTCTCCGATATCATTACGATCCAGGTCCTAGCTGTTGGAATACCTCACGCCGAAGCTACCGCCTAACATCGACACCACACTCGCCCTAACTCCAGAAGGACAACATCTTGCGTTCAGTTCCCTACCGACCGACATCCGATTAATGGCCCAAGCGCTGTTCAAAGTCAAGTCACAGTTAAAAGTGAGGGCCCAGTTAGTTCGTTGAGAGCTCGCCCGAATAGACCATCAGGTCCAACTCTTGGACTTGGAATCTGAGAAGATCAAAGAAAGCTTCGGCTCTCAAGTCGCTGGGCGACTTGGGAACACTGATGAGCGACAGGCCACAGATGAGGCTGTCACATCCCAGCTCCACGACGCAGTACAACCAACTGACGAACAGTCCATGAATCGGGACTTACTCTTGGACCAGGAAATCGTTCGGATAAACGAGCAAAACAAACGGGAATGGGAAAATCAAGAGAGAAGCCTTAATCTCATAAGGGAGGAGCTGCAACAACACCAGGAGTCTCGATAAGCCCAAGATGGTAAGATCTCCGTGATTAAGGCTCTGGTGGAACAATTAATGCGACAGGTCAAAGGAAAAGGCAAGACGTCAGACCCAACGCCAGAAGCCTCAGGAGCAGGAGGCGGAAACCCACCCCCTCCACGACAAAGAAAGGCAGCAGGGGCCCCAGGCGGAGGAGCCGCAGGAGACTCCGATGACGACGGAGAAGAATCTGAGAGGATGCCAGATGAAAGTAGGAAGGGAAGATGGGATGAGAGACCCATGCCCCAGCAAGAAGACGACTATGACGGTGAGAACGACGAACAGTTTAACCTGTTTTCTCGAGTCATGGCAAACACCTTGGGACAACGGACAAGAGTCCGAGCGGAACCCCCTGCTCTCTTCAAAAATGAAAAATACCAAGACATATGCATGTGGCTACTAACATGCACGGATTATTTTGTCCAAAGAGTTGGCTGTCGAAAACGAGGCAAAACCAATCCGATACGCCCTGAGCAAACTCGACGCAAAAGCTGTCGCACCCTTTGCGTTAACCTACGGTTGACAAATGACAGGCGAATAATGTTATACTAGACAAGAGGGAGATGAGTTCTGGCGCCTTTTTGCAGAACAGGCCCTGCGACCTTTCGGCCCCACCCATGAGGCGGAAAGATCCCCCAGAGACATGGGATCAGTCAAATATTGCGGTGATGTTACTAAATTCTGGACAAAAATAGAAAATCTCAATATCCATGCACGAGTCACAGGGATAGCCTGGAGAAAGATGATTGAAGACGAAATTCCCGAAGAGGCAGTGCAACGGCTCGCATATAAAGAATATGTCGATGATGTGGAATGGTTGCAAGCAGTCAGGATCGTGACCCGAGAAGACGAAGACTTAAGGAATGAAAAAGGCTTCAAGAGGCCGGGCCCGCCGGCGTGACGAGGAGAGAGGAATGGAAATTCGAGGCTTCAAAGCCAACGGGTGCCACGAAGCGTGTCAAAAAACACTACACGGCTAAAGAAAAAGGGGACTATAAGGCAAAAAAGGCTGGAGAGAGAAGGGTGAAGACGGAAGGGTAGGTGGCACTGGCGGGGGAGGTTAAACACAGGGTGTAGGCAGAAGCCCACAAGGGCGTCGATCCCAAGATTATCGATAAAAGGAAATCTGACAACGAATGCCCGCGAAGTGGAATGAAAAACCACACTTGGAAATACTGTCGAAAGCGGGTACAAGTAGTGCCTGTATATCGAGTGCCAGCCAAGCCCAAACGACAGTTCTCATCCGCGCCGAAAAGAGGCCCTGGGTAGCCACTGTAGCCATTGATGGCCAGGGAGAAAGCACAAGACAAGCGGTTCAAAGGCCCCCAGCTTGGGCTTTTGAAGCTGACGACATTTGATAAAAGTGATCCAGGTACCGACAACAACAGTGTTCGGGTAGTGAGGTTGCCGCCTCGAATCAAAAGACCTGCGGTGTAGTCGGTCATGCCCTCCCACTGTAAGGCTAAAAAACCCAAAATGGATACCGGTTGCCATTTTACGGCCAAGAATGGGTAGTCCGTGCCAACTACGGGAACCATAAAACGTCACAAGTGAAGAGAGCGGTCGACGAGACTAAAGGGAAAGAGCAGACAACCATTCGGCAGACTGGGACTTGAGTTGCAGGACACGCGAAGGGGGGTCGAAATCCAGAGCAACCTGACTTTCTCTCTAGGTACAACAGCCAGGTACATAGAAGCCAGGGGCTCCTCTATGCTGCACAAGGTTCATGCCTGACGAATGGTGTCAGAGGGGGTCTCGGGAGTGAGGCCAAACTCGAACGCGAAGGTACAGAGGACTCCTTCCAGGGGACAGCCTCAGATGAGGGATAAGTCAACGGTAAAGGATGGCGCATCCTAGCAGCGAACTCGAGGGGTACTCTGGTGAACCACCACTCCTTTAATATTCGAACTCCTCGGCAGGGGGTAAAGACCGCTAGTAGTGGGCTGCCCGATATTCAAAAAAATAGACACTTATTGTAAAGGTTTGTCTGAGGAGGCTTTAAGAGCCAAAACTGCGCAGGCGCGGTAACAAAGCCCCATGTTACATGAAAACCTCCGTGATGAAAAGGTTTCATCAAAACTAGAGTGGAAACTCAAGACCCATTAAAAAACCCAATCAGTACGCCTGCCATGAAGGAACGGCATTTATTGAAGTCAAAGGGCGGAAATGCCCGATAAACGTACTTTGAGATTCTGGTTTGAACATCTTTCTCATGAACCAGGATACCGCACAACGGCTTGAAATTGCGACCGAAGCTAGGGATTCCCCCTTAAAAATCACCAACTTCGATGGCGAAACCACGCCTACCAGAGGAATACTCTATACCCATGCTATTTTATTGGAAATCAGTACCAACGGTCACCAGAGGATGATATCCTGCCAAGTTGCAAACGCAGGAAAATATCATTTGATCATCCGGTTTGGGTGGTGGCATAACGAACACCCTGTGAGGAATATTGCGGACCCAACGAGATGGGTTTTTGAAGAAGCAAAGTGCCACGCTCACATAGAGGCTGAAGCGGTGGCGGACCTGTTTGAGTAGGATGAAACTGTGGCTTATGACGAAGAAGCACAGTATGTGAGAAGGATTGAACGGGAGAAAGAAGGGGGAGTACAATTGAAGACCCTGCCAAAACCATACTGACAGTATAACGAGCTTTTTCAAGAGACAAATGCTAAGATGTTGGCACCTCGAAGAACGTTCGACCACGCCATCAACCTTAAGGAAGGAGCCGAGCATCCCCTTGGTGTCCGATATATCCAATGTCGGCCCACCAGCTAAGCGAGCTTGACAAATCCCTAAAGAAAATGCTTGCAGAAGGCAAAATCGCAGATAGCGAATCTCCTTACGGTGCCCGAATCCTCTTTGTTCCCTAACAAGATGGAAGTCTACGACTATGCGTAGACTATGGGAACCTCAATAAGCTAACAATCCTCAATACATACCCCTTACCGGTCATGGACGAACTCCGAGACCGCGTTGCAGGCGCAAAAGTGTTTACGAAGCTCAACCCAAAAGACGGATATCATCTTATTCGAATAAGGAAAGGTGATGAACATAAGCCAGCTTTTCGTACAAGATATGGACCGTACGAATACAAGGTCATGCCTTTCGGGCTGGTTAACGCTCCCGCCAAGTTTCAGACAATCATGAACAAAAGCCTAAGCGAATTCTTGGACCACGGAGTCGTCATCTACCTAGATGACATCCTGCTATACTCGGAAAATAGGGAAGACCATATCAAACTAGTCGAAAAAGTCCTTGACCGGCTCGACCAACACGACCTAGTAGCCTCATTGAAAAAATTTGTATTCCATCAGGAAGAAGTCAAATTTCTACGATACAACGTCAAGACAAGCGTTGTCACCATGCGTGATAGGAAAGTGAAAAGCGTGCAAAATTGGGCCCATCCGAGGTCGGTTAACGAAGTCCAAATCTTGCTTGGATTCGCCAACCTTTATCGACGGTTATGTTACGGGGTAGCTAACACGGTAGGATTCCGGGCTAACTAGCCCGAGGATATTCGAGACAACGGAATATAGGTCAGGAAGGCTCAAGAAGAATTGTTCGATAAAGTAATAGAGGAATATCGTAATAACTTATAATATTGTTAGGATCTCTTCTCCGTTGCTTGATGATATTCTCAACCATCGGGGAGAGCCCTACTATTTATACTAATGTTCACGCTACTTTGACTTCTCCATTAAAGAAGTATCTTTCTAAGAGTTCAGTTTGTCAGAACAAAGTGCGAACACTGTTTGACCCTGAATCTTGCCCAGCTTGACTCTGAGAATCTCCCGACTGCTATTTCTTCTGAGGGTGTCCCCACTCCACCAGTAGTCAGTCTTCGATCTCTTCGTCCTGATAGACTATAATGGAATATGCAGTCTAAATGCCTACATACCAATAGTATCATGAATATGGAGTGATCAAGTCCGATATTCATTTATCAATGCATAATGCGTATGCATTAGTAAGAGTAGAGAACTGCTTCTCTAATCATCGTTCCAATCAGTTAGCCATATCTTGAAACGTGAACTCTTTGTGGTTCCTGAGTAGTCCCCCAGATGCCTCCGGGAAGTCCCTACTCAGGCAGCTTGGGTTTGGATATATGCTCTCCCCCATGGTGGCATATACCTCGCGCATCATTATGCAAGCTATTCCCGCTAGAGTAATAGGTTAATCAAAGATTTCTCAAAAGTTGGCAAGCCAATAACTGAGACGGTGAAAGGGAGCCCAAAGGATTTTCACTGGGGAAGTGAATATGAGGCGGCATTTGAGGAGTTGACAAGGAGGTTTATGACGGCACAGAACTTGTCGCATTTTTACCCAGGGAGGAAAACGGTAGTGGAGACGGACACTAGCGACTCTGCGCTCGGCTGCGTACTATCTCAATACCAGGGAAGCCCGCTTCACCCAGTGGCTTTGCATTCTCTACAATTGAACAGTGTGGAAAGAAATTACGAGATACTTGACAAGGAATTGCGCGCAATAATGGAAGCGTTCAAAGATTGGAAAAGATACCTTTGGGGAGAAGAAGAACCCGTGATGGTATACACAGACCATCAAAATCTACAATCTTTCCTGACCAAAAAGGTCTGGAACCATCAACAAATTCGATGGGCACGGGAGTTAACAAACTACAACTTCAAGATAGTCTATCGGCCCGGAAGGATTGGCGGGAAACCCGACCCGTTAAGTAGACGGCCAGAGTACCGTCCTGACGAGGAAGCTCGTCACGCTGAGCAGTCGATTTTGAAAACAGAACACGTTCAAATTTCTGTAATTTATCAAAAAGGAAATGCGGAGAGAGCCCTTACCTCCGAAAAACGCGAACCCACAAGCCTCAGGATAATGCAGCTTTCGAATAACGCGATAGTTCCGACAAAAGGATCACGTTTTGCGGCCGGTCATGACATCTATGCTCTAACAGAAGGGCTGGAACCAGCAAAAGGACAGACGATGGTGGAAAGCGGTATCGTGATAGGATTGCCAGAGGGAACCCATGGAAGGCTACCCACAAGAAGTGGTATGACTAGCCAGATGGGAATAGCAGTAGGTGGTGGTGTAATAGAAGAGGATTACACTAGAGAAGTCAAGGTCATCCTTCGAAATCATGGCTATGGGGACTGCTTGTTCTAAGCAGGGGATCGGATAGCGCAACTCATAATAGAAAGAATTGCGGACTGCGACGCCATGGAAGTAGATGCTCTAGGAAAAACCGAGCGAGGAAAAAGGGGTTTCGGGTGAAGTTATCTAAACACTAAGAGGTCCATCATGGCTAGAGAAGAGACAGTAAGACTATGTCTGCTTCACGCAGACACAAGCGAAAACGAATTCTTTAGCGCTGCCGATATCAGCTATCACCCTTGGTTAATGAAAGAAATACAAATGTTTTCAGGCCCTCACGTCAATGCAGCCCTGACGCGAACAATACACGATTCATTTCTAGAAAAGTTAAGAGTGGCTGGAAAAGAGGGTGAGTGGTGGCAGGAATAAGGCCGTGAACTGGTCAGGTTAAGAGCCAGTGGAAAAAAGATGCCAGACCAATGGATAGAAAAGAACTATTTACCATACTTCAAGAATCGATTGTACATCCCCGAAGACTAATCCCTTCAGACCGAGATGCCAAAGGCTGTCACGACACGGTTGTAGCAGGGCACTTCGGACATGAAAAAACGATTGAGATAGTAACAAGGGATTTCTACTATGAAGCACTCGCAGACTGGATCAAAGACTATGTACGATCCTGTGACGAATGTCAACACCGTAAATCCCCGCGGCAGCCGAACTATGGCTTACTTCAACCTTTAGAAGTACCCTATACCGCTTGGACTTCTATATTGACGGACTTCATCACACAGATACCAGACTCTCAGGGTAAGACATAGATAATAGTGGTAGTAGACCAGTTTACAAAAATGGCCCAATGTATTGGCCTCCACGAAAATGCGACTGCAAAAGACATTGCCGATACCTTCCTTCGGGATGTTTGGAAACTTCACGGATTACCGACCAAAATCATATCGGACATGGATGCGAAGTTTTCCGGCCCATTTTGCGAATCATTGTGCAACATGATAGGAGTTAAACCATGCATGTCAACAGCTTACAACCCTCAAACTGACGGACAAACTGAAAGAACCACCCTAGTGCTGGAAGGTTACTTACAAACATTTGTCCACTACCATCAGAACGACTGTTACGAACTGCTGCCGTTCGCCGAACATGGCTATAATAACACGGCAACCAACGCATAAAAAATGCCCCCATTCTTCGCCAACTCCTGTTTTCACCCACAAACAGAGTGTATGAAAGAAAGAGAAGCTCATAACCCCGGGGCGACAATGTTTGCTCCCTGGATGCAGGACATACATCAACTGGCGAAACAAACCCTAGAAAATACACGGGAATCAATGAAGAAATATTAGGAGGGGAAAGAGACTGAACAACACAGCATCAAGGTTGGCAACTTGGTAATGTTGAACTCAAAAAACATAGGTAGCAAACGACTGTAGAAGAAGTTGAGTCCGAAGCTGTATCGCCCATCCAAAGTCCTAGAAAGAAAAGGAAGCCGGGCATACAAGCTAGAAATATCGCTAAGGTGGAAAATTCATCGCGGGTTTCATGTTTCCCTGTTGGAAACCTACGGGTCCTCGAACAGACCAGCTCGCGAACAACCACCATGAGATTCCGAAGACATTGAGGGGGATTTACAGAGGGAGATAGAAAGGATCGTCAAGAGCGAGATCATTTCTTACATGCAAAAGGTGTGAGGAAGGAATAAGGCGATGAAAGAACTTCCGTACTTTGTGAAATGAAAATGCTGCCCGGAGTATGAGAATATTTGGGAGCCACCCGAAGGTATGAAGGACGCGCAGGAAGAGGTGGAAACGTTTCATAGAGAAAATCCGGAGATAGCGAGCCCAGGAGAGGTCGAGTAACATAAGAAAGGTTTCCCATCGGTGGTCAAGTAAACGCAGGTGGTATTAACCCCATCTATGTGGAGCTTGAGACGGAAGATAGACTGTATAATAAAACATTAAGTATTCGGGACGAACACTTCGAAGAGGGGAGCTCGTGTAAGGCGCACGGACTCCCCGAAAGGATTTACAGGGCAGAGTTACCCTACCTTGACACTCACGAACTTCGAAGGCAAAAGATAACACCCGCCTCCACCCCCTGCGTTGGGACGGCGCGTTATCACTAGCCGCCTGGCTAGTTGTGTCCCAACACCAAAGGCCACTGTGAATGGAACACATCTTATCACACAGAATACGTCGCACCCGTCTGTCCGACCGGATCCTTTTCGCAGGATGTATGACGGGAGACCTTTGAGCACCTTATGCAAGTGGAGGCAGGTGAATCGGAAGACGGAGCATAAGGTTACAGATACTTGAAGAGAGACAGTCGGACGGGTGGGTCAAAGGTGACGGGACCTTTTGCATGATAGTTAGTCCACTCGTACCTACAAAGAGGTGTAGAGTATGAAGGCGGTAACAATGCCCAGTACCTGGATCAGGTGCATCCACAAAGGACAGGTTGGCAAAAGATGGAGTTCGGGGGAAAAAACCTATAGGTACCATCCTGAGGACCAGTCGTGTAATCCCGCAAGACCAGAATACGATATGCGGTTGCATGCTGAATTCTCGACCGAACCAACCAAAGAACATTGGCCATCTTCTGTCCAGCGAGTTAAACTACCCTTGGTGAATACGGGGGCAGGATATTTCATAACCATTGTTGTCAACAGATAAACGCATGAGCTGACACCTGACGTGGTCCCCACACTATCAGGAATAACAGAAGCGCAGACCGATGAGTTGGCCATGAGAGCAAAAGGTGTCGTAGAAAGTTTTCAGGCTCCACGGGTGTTCGCACTCAGGTGAAGTTCGCAGAATTGTAAGCAAGATACTTCGTTAGTATAGAGTTAGCATGTATACAGCGATTGCTCAGACCCGGAGTATAAATATCGAAGCATCTTCGCTGCTATTACACACAACAAGCACGGAGAACAGATCTTATCAATATAATAAGTATTCTACTTTCTCGCTACCAATACTTCGACGATCTATACCAAAGTAACCTTTATATCTAGCCTACACTACTTGTGTCTTCTTAACGAGTTCTCTGATATAATAACGACTTAGGTCCTAGCTGTCGGAATACCTCACGCCGAAGCTACCACCTAACATCTATATTCTTTATCGAATATATATGTGCACGTGATAAGTAATATGTAGCTGACAGAAGTTAAATTGGAACCTGAAACATAATATCTTCGGTGTACTAGTTATTTGTTGCTAATCAAAATTATATACCCCAACTATATGACTATTAGGCTAGCAGGAATAGATTACCTAATATATAAGAGCGAGGTATACCATTTCATAAGACAACCGTATATCCGTACTCAGAGGTATCAGGATGACGACTCAGAATACTGGATGCAAGAAGGTTTCATGATATGTTTAACTGATTGGAACGATGTTTAGCGAACACCACTCCTCTCATTTTCTAGTTGCATATGCATTAGCTGCATAATACTTTGATAGCCGGATATCAGAACTGATCACTTCCTCTTCCATATTGCTTTTGGTATGTAGGCATTTGGACCGCATATTCATATATAGTCTATCATGACCAAGAGATCAAAGACTCTCTACCGGTTCAGTGGGGACACTCTGAGATCAAATAGCAGTTCACAAGATTCTCTACCTTGCGCTGAGCGATATTGCAGGGTCAAACGGTGTTTGCACTTTGTTCTGACGACCAGAATTGTTAAGAAAATACTTCTGAACTAATGAAGTAGAAGTAGGATTACCCTTTGTATAAATTGCAGGCATCTCCACGGGTGGTTAAAGAATCATCAAACAACGGAGAAGAGTCCTTAACAATATAACAAGTTATCAACTTATCTTCCAACTTTTTGATATTTGACTACAGTTTATTACTTTACCTTTACCAATCAATTACATACGAACATTCCTGACTATTAATCTGTTGTCTCGAATATCGTTGGCCTAGTTAGCTCAAAATCCTAACCGGTTAGGTGTTAGGTGATAAGGACGGCGTGAGATATTCCGACTGTTAAGACCTGAATTGTCGTTATATTGGAGAACCCGTTAAGACGACATAAGTAATGTAGGCTAGATATCATGGTATACTTCGGTATAGATAGTCGAAGTATTGGTAATGATAAAATGTACAAACTTATTATATTGATAAGATCTCTTCTGCGTGCTTGTTGTCTCTAATAGCAGGGAAGATGCTTCGATATTTATATTCCGCGTCTGAGCAATTGCAGTATACATGCTAACTCTATACTAAGCAAGTACCTTGTCCGCAATTCTGCGAACTTCACCTAAGTGGGAACACTCGTAGACCCAGAAAACTCTCTACCCTAGCTTCTTGCTCCCAAGGCCAACTTATTGGTCTGCGCTTCCGTTATTCCTAATGGTGTGGAGACCACGTCAGGTGTCAGCCCATCTGTTTCTCCATTGACAGCACTGGTTACAAATTATGTTGCCCCCTTGGTCAGCGGTGGTAGTCTAGTAAGTCGCTAGACAGAGGATTGCCATTCTTCTTTGGTTGATTCCGTTGAGAATTCGGGATGCCACCGCATGTCATATTCGGGTCTTCCAGCATTACATGACTTGTCCTCGGATCGCACTGGCGGGTTTTTTCCCTTGGACTCCATCTTTCACCAACCGGTCCTTCATGGATGCACCCGATCCACTTACTGGGCATAGTTACCCCCTCATACTCTGCGTGTCTTTGTAGGTACGAGGGGCCTAACTTTCGTGAGAAACGTCCCGTAACCTTCGACCCACTCTGCCGACCGCCTGTCTTCAAGTGGCTGTAACCTTATGCGCCATTGTCCGATTTACCTGCCTCCACTTGCATGAGGTGCCCGGGGGTCTCTCCTCATCTATTCTGCGAACAGGATCTGGTCGGACGGACAGCCGCGATACATAAGGTGTTATAAGACGCTTTCCAATGATGGTGGTCCTTGGTGTTGGGACGCTACTACCCAGGCGGCCAGTGATGACCGGCCGTCCCAATAGCGGGGCTGTAGGGGGGTGTTATCCTTTTCTTCGAAGTTCGTCCCCGTTAAGGTTGGGTAACCTTGCCCTGTAAACCCTCACTGGGAGTCCGTGCGCCTAACATTAGCCACCCCGTAATAATGACACTCCAGGTCTGAACAGGGCCTTTGCCAGTATTATTCGTACTATTCAAAATGTGTATCTGGGTGAAAAAAATATTTTATATATGATCGTACATATTTTCATGCCAAGCCTGGTATTCTGAATGAGTTCATTGTAAGGTTGTTAAATAATAATGTATTATAAATACATATAAAAAGAATAAAGTTATTTAATTATGAGAAAAATATGTTTGGTGCATGATATAGTATTTCTTAAACAATAAAATATAGATTACTAATCATTTCAAGTGTGGCTATCGTGCCATCTTTCTCCTTTCCCCCAAGCCACCAAATGTCCAACTTTTCAAAAAACCACGGTATGGATACCGCATACTGGAGGAGCGGAATCTGCCTGTCTCATCCGTCCATGGGATACTATCATAGTTTTACCTATCTGGCGTGCCCTAGCTAAAAACAAAAAATAAGATTAAAAACCATTCAGGTATTTTGTAGGCAGGGCCCGGGACTTGCGTGTATTCTGTAGGTTTTCTCATTCCAGCTCAATCCCACATCTCGTGGCCTGTGACTAGGTGAACTCTAGGCTTGATCAACACCCTTCCCTCTCCCTCTATCTCCCATCCTTCCCCTTCGTGCATAATCGCTTGTCTTAGCACGGTCATTAGTATCGTTTCCTGCCCCTACCTTCTTATCCTGTTACCTCATTCCATCCTTCCTTTAATCATGCCGTTTTCAATCATCATCAGAACTCAACTCTCCTATATCTTGCGAAATTCCCCTCGGTCATTCTCTACCTCCTGCGCTAGGAGCACTGGAGCAAGAGCCTCGGCGTCACCGGAATTACCTGTTGCACCCCGCCATTTCTTATCCGTCGATGGCCTTACATCAGTTGAGTTCGTGAAACTTGTCGACCAGGCTCGGAAAGCAAAACGTGCAATTAAAGCTGGACATACCCTCCCTTTTCTGAAGGGTACATTAACAGGAAAAACCGTTGCCATGATGTTCTCCAAACGTTCAACCAGGACCAGAGTGTCTACCGAGGCAGCCGTGGTATATCTCGGAGGTCACCCAATGTTCCTTGGGAAGGAAGATATTCAGTTGGGAGTTGGTTTCACCCATTGCATTCCCTACTGACTTGATGGATAACAGTCAATAGGTTAACGAGTCGCTTTTCGATACTTCCAAGGTTATCTCGTCAATGGTATCCTGTATGGTTGCCCGTGTGGGACCCCATTCCGATATCGCAGCGTTATCAAGAGCATCCGCTGTCCCTGTCATTAATGCTCTCTCTGATGCCTTCCACCCCCTCCAAGCCGTCACCGATATTCTCACAATAACTGAAAGCTTCCCAGACCTGAATGGCATCAAGCTTGCATGGGTGGGCGATGCAAATAACGTGCTTTATGACCTCGCAATTGCGTGCGCAAAGTGTGGCATCAACGTTTCAATTGCCACACCAGCCATCTACCCAGTCCCGTCAGATATGCTTCAGCTCGTGCGCGATGCGGCACATTTATCTGGCTCATCCGTTGAGACCACTCATGAGCCGGAAGCTGCGGTAAAGGACGCAGACATCATTGTGACGGATACCTGGGTTTCAATGGGTCAAGAGTCTGAGAAGGCTTTAAAACTTAAGCAGTTCGCTGGATTCCAAGTATCTTCAGATCTCGCCGAGAGAGGTGGTGCGCAGAGGAACTGGAAGTTCATGCACTGCTTGCCTAGGAAACAAGAGGAGGTAACCGATGAAGTATTCTATTCCCCAAGGAGTTTAGTATTCCAAGAGGCGGAGAATAGGCTCTATGCCGCAATCGCTGCATTAGAAGTATTTGTGGTTAAGAGAGGGGATTTTGAATCCTAAGTGGGCTTGTGGTGTTCCTCGCTACACTCGTACCAGTGTTATGGCCTACTATGTGTACTATAGAGATTGGAGCTGGGTAAAAAGTCATGTGGGGTTGAAGATTTCTGGTTCTGGGCTGGGTGTTTCTCGGTGCAGCACATCTGAACTTGAGGGGAGGGAGTGGGGATTATTTCATATAGTTGGTATAAGAATTGAGTGGTGGACTGAATCTGCTCCCCGTAATTCCGTTTGGCTGTAATCCCAACCTATACCGCGCGTTATTTGGGTCCGGCGATGAGCATAGATTTGTAGTTCTTCAAGGATGTCGGATGGCACCCAAATATTGCAAAGATTTAACCTAACAGTGGGAACAGCGAGGAGAGGGACAGCGAACGATATACCAAAACCCTAGTTAGCGAGACACCGAGCTTAGTAACGCTAGTTGCTGTAACCCCTCGTGTTCGTTGTCCCTACAATATTAATTAATACAGTCTAATGATGAAGAAGCTTGATGGGTCGTTGACTAAGGTTCCTGGGGTGGGGGTGTTGCCAGATGCAGTGACAGGAAATCCAGGCGGATCTCAGAATCAAGAGTTTTCATATCTGACCTGAAAATATTTTGACATAGCCGTTGTGGGCGCACCAGGCTTGAGTGAGGATCGAGTGACATCTCGTGGGAATAAGAGTCCCCAAAACGGAATGGTCTAATGGGGGGTGAGGCACTCACTGTGACAACGAGCGGCACGGAGTTGCTCTGCTGGGTCGAGTGGGAATGTTTGGCCCCCAGACAACTTTCTCCCTTGAGCATCTCATGGAGTCATCAGCCCGCATATTCTCTTGACGATCAAATACCCTCCGTTTACCCTTGAATTTGTCGGAACACCCAACCGACCCTTTAGCCCTGTCCATCCTGCACCTCGTTCTGTGTTTCTCCTGTTGTACGTCTCCGGTGACGGACAACCTTTGTCCGACCCCCGGATCCGAAAAATTGGAAGAAAAAAAGGGAGGTTTGCGGAAACTTCAGGTAGCAGCGTGCATCAATCAGAGTTTAAGGGGAAACTTTCGGTTCTGCGTGGTATTAGCCGTTCGCCCCTCTGGTCCTATGGCCTTTTCAACTCGAACATGAACTCTCTCAGCATACTCTCATCTCGAGTTGACAAAGTTATCGGAGCAGCGACTCCACCAACTACTCAACGGACAGATCCATTTAAACCCCTACGACGTGGACAGCGGTCCGGCCCTTTGAGGTCTTTTAAGGATAGGGGGTATCAATCGAAGAGGGGCTCTGAGCAAAGTGTTTACTATGATGAAGATGGAGATGGCGACGAAGAAGAAGTGGAAGAGGAAGAGGACGAGCCTGATGACTACGACCAGGGAGAACATGGCGAATTATTACTCGGCAAGGGCCAACGGTCTGTAGGGTACGGGATGTGGTTATTAGGACCATGGCTGGGAGCGTTCCGGTGGTTTTTCTCAACATTGGCTGCTTCGGGAGGCTGGCTTGTATCATTGCTCTATGACGAGGAGGGTGTCTTTTCTCCACTTATGCCGATTAAACGTTTCGCCGCAATATTCCTAGGGCCGTTTGATGGGCTTCAGGGTCAGGTCACTGAATACTCTGGTTATGAGAAAAGCGGCTTTCGCGACACTGCAGCAATAATGGGCGGTTCGGAGGTATCACACCAGTACGAAAGCGATTCGGGGATGGATCCAACACCCCCGGCGCATCACCTACGATCTACGCCCTTTAGCCGCGATAGTCCCTTTTTGACTGACGAGATAGTCCCTCGGAGATCAATTCTTATCCGGCTTTATAATGAGGAATCCGCAGCGGGAACAAAGCCAACATCGGTGAAGTCTCCTACATCACCATCCTCAAGTCTCCGGCTCACCAAGTTTCTGCGGAACTCGGCCCCCCCCAAACCGCTTCTCCCTTCCCACCCCTCTCCGAAGACCTTAATCCTGGATCTTGACGAGACGTTGATTCACTCACTCGCTAAGGGGGGGAGGATGACGTCCGGTCACATGGTGGAGGTCAAACTCGACCGTCAGCATGCGATCCTATATTACGTTCACAAGCGCCCTTACTGCGATGAGTTCCTCCGAATGGTATGTCTTCAAAGTATTTTTGGGTAGGTGTTGGCTGTGTCTGACAACGTGGGGGTGTAATGATTCAGGTCTGTAAATGGTACAACCTGGTGATTTTCACAGCATCTGTGCAAGAATACGCCGATCCAGTGATAGATTGGTTAGAGCAGAATCGAAAGTACTTCAAAGGCCGATATTATCGTCAACATTGCACACAACGTGGCGGTGCTTACATCAAGGATATTAGCGCTGTGGAGCCAGACCTGTCTAAAGTCATGATAATTGACAATTCGCCCATGAGTTATATTTTCCATGAAGGTTGGTTTGTCCATATCATGTGATTATTGGTGTGTAGCGGTGTAAGAGGCATTGGATAGGCCGTTGTGGGATGCGTCCGGAATAATGTTAATTCCCGAGATATAGATAATGCAATCCCGATTGAAGGCTGGATTAATGACCCTACTGATATCGATCTTCTGCAACTGATACCTCTGCTTCAGGCATTACAATATGTCACTGATGTCAGGGCCCTACTGGCACTACGAATGGGCGAGATAGGTTGATTTCCCCACCGCTTTTCTTATATCTATCAACGGCGTTAATAATCTCTCGGTTCCCCGGGACCATTGATCCCAGAGTAGAAAGCATTGGTAGGGGCTGATGCTACCACTTGCTGCCAGGTGTTTTTTCTTTTTCTCATTAGTTTATTCATTTCCTCCGCTCTTCGAATATCCAACTGGTCGCAATTGTTCATATTTACATTCATAGAGGATATAATCTTGTCTTTCAGCTTCGTTCTGTCATTGGGGTAAACGGTCAAGGTGGGGGATAGGGGTTTTCAGGATGGGGTTTGCTCTTAATTTGTTGCCATGATTATTTTCCTCGCTATTTTACGATTCTGAAGGATGGCTGCAGGGGAAGCATGGTACAAGTGTCAGGGTAGGGGGTATGGTTTGTAAGATATGGGCGATAGATTGTCGTATAGAAGGGCTTGTTGTGGTGTTTGATGAATTATTGGCATAAACGTAGGGTATTCAAATCGTCCAGGGAGGTGATGGGTTTGAGAGGCTTGGGGGTGTTGTAGAGGCCTCCCGAGGCCCGGGGGAGGAGCTGAAATGAGTTCGGGCAAGGGTTCGTAAGCTGCCAGATTCTCCCATATGGGTGCTGATAAGCGAAAATTGGCCATCTCTACCAACGCAACAAATTTGCTTCAATGCATATGTTCAATGATGTGTGAGTTCGATCGGATTCCTTTGTTGTTCGAGCTTGTCTAGCTATACTCCGCTATGAAGCTCCATGTGTGCCCTGGTACCTGAGTGCTGACCCTACATCCACCTCCCATCAAAAGAAAAAGGTAAACGGCGGAAGAAAAAGTTAATGATAGAATAAAAAAAGAGGTACAAGGAAAACAAAATATAGAAAAGAAATAGTTGAAGATAATATGAAAATCAGAGGTGGGTGTTTGCAGCAGTAAGATTTGTGCACATTGCCAAGAGGCAGAGGCTTCTTCTACAACTAGGGTGACCTCAGCTGGATAAACTTCTTTTCTGCTGGTTATAAGTATACATCAGCAAAAATTATTATATGCGTGCTGAGTGTCCCATGCATCAGAGGCTCAGGCCGCTCAGAACATTAACAGTTACTCTGGACGCCATTCCCCATCTACCCCTGCATCCTCCACGTCCACCGCCAAGCGCATGCGTCCAAATGCTCCCAGAACCTAAGCTCTTCCGCATCCAGACGATCTTCTTCCTGGGCCTCCCTTGTCATGGCAGAATTCAACTCCACTCTACCATCTGGAAGACTATCCGGATGATACACAGCGATATTTGAACCCCCTCTGTATCAATTGCCATGTCTGGCTATATCCCAATGCCTACCAAATAGCTCCCATGTTTGTCGCGACGGCATCGTGGTGGCTCACTGGCATACTCTCAACGGCGTGGTGATAGCACACATATTCCAGACACGATCTTGACCACGTCGCGATAGCTCACATGCATACTCTCGACGGCGTCGTGATAGCACACATATTCTGGACGCTGTCTCCATCGCTGTACTATTCGTTTGTATTACAGACTGCCATTCACAAAAGCTTGGAGGTGCTGGTGCCCCTTGTATCGTGACTTTGAACCGCATCCAGATCTTGATATTCTATTATTACTACATCAGCAAAAAGGTACCCTGCGTCAGATACAGTAGTGTTGCGTCCTGACTCTCCTATCCTGGACTCTGTGTCCTGTGCGTCCTGTGCGCCCTGTACCCATGCGCTACATCTGGTTGCGTCTGGTGTGTCCGGAGACCCTTGCCTACACTGGGTTATGTCCGGACACATGCAACTAAGCAACCCTGCCTCCCATGCATCCTGACTTAAACCTCAACACCATCGCACATCAGGATTCACCACTACCCCTGATTCTCCTTTCAAGTTCAGCCTTCTTTGCCTTATAGCCCAGATGTGAGCAAGGGGTATTTCTTGGCAAAGAAAATATGGTTAGTGCTGGCGCCTGGTGAGAAAGCCATCATACCCTTAATCTTAAATTTGCGCTAAAGACTCTGGCATCGAGTTCTATTTTCAGAACTTAATCTTTGAGGGAGTGAAAGTGCCAGCACACTCCAGTCTGAAAGCGAGTGATAGCTATAACACTCTCACATCTAGCATAGGGCCTGGTGGTTTCTCGGCACTTAGCCTCAAACCGGACACGACGCGACACACTCTTTTCATCACAACACTCAACATCCACACTCCCAGGCCACAGCTGCAACACTCCACCACAGCCACATATTCGATGCTGAATCTGACACCTGGAGGTTCCTGGGCTCGATGCCAGCAATCCAGCGGTATAAGATTCATCCCCAGAGGGATATTATTCATGAAGTTACAGGGCTGAATAGGGTGGGGTGCTGGCGATACCAGAACTCGATGGCAGATTCCTCCACAACCAGTACTCCGATCGTGGATCTGATGGCGGGAGGTTGTTAGGCTCGACGCCAGCTTTACAATGGTATAAGATACTTCCCCCCGCGACCTTGATTCATGAAGTTACTGGGCTGAATGGGGTAGAGTGCTGGCGATCCCTGAACTCGATGGCAGATTCCTCTACAACCACTGCTCCAATCCTGGATCTGATTGCGGGAGACCTTTGGGCTCGATGCTAGCTACGCAGCGGTATAAAGGACGTCTCTGTGACATCAAAACTCAGGAAGTCGCTGACCCTTATGAGAATTGTCTTTATAGATACCTTGGCGATCCCAGAACTCGATGGCAGATTCCTCCACAACCACTCTTCCGATCCTGGATCTGATTGCGGGAGATCGTTGGGCTCAGCGCCAGCTACGCAATGGTATAAGGTACGTCCCTGTCGCATCAAAACCCATGAAATAGCTGGCTTCTGTGCAGGGTGTATCAGGTCTCAAGCTGGCGATATTTTACTCGATGGCAGATATCTCCACAGCCAATCCACAGATTTTGATTCGGTTGGCGGGAGGTTGTTGGGCCTGACGCCAGCTTCCCAACGGTATAAGGTACGTCTCTGTCGCATCGAAGGTCATGAATCTGCCAACCCTTCTGCGAGTGGTCTTTGGACTAAAGTAATGGAAAACTCGATGACAGATAGCTCTACAACCAGTTATCCGATTCTGGATCTGATTGCGGGAGGTTGTTGGGCTTGACGCCAGCTCCGCAGCGGTATAAGGTACGTCTCTGTCGCATCAAGACTCATGAATCCGCCAACCCTTCTGAAAGTGGTCTTTGGACAAAACTAATGGAAATCTCGATGACAGATAGCTCTACAACCGCTTGACCGATTCTGGATCTGATTGCGGGAGATCGTTGGCCTCGGCGCCAGCTTCACAATGGTATAGGATCTTTCCCCCGGCGACCTTGATTCATGATGTTACAGTACTGAATGGTGTGCAGGCGATCCCAGAGCTCGATGGCTGATTCCTCCACAACCAGTTATCCGATTCTGGATCTGATTGCGGGAGATTGTTGGCCTTGACGCCAGCTTCACAATGATATAAGATCCTGCCCCCGGCGAACTTTATTCATGAAGTTAAAGGGTTCCGGGTAAAGCCCAGGTAGGGGAGGGGTTGCTTATAAGTATCATGATGGGTCCTGTATGTTAGAGCAATAGAACACTAGTTGTCGTAAATTTAATACACTGAGAGCATGAAATCTATTGTGACCCAGGTCAGGAAAAAGTAAAGGGGGGACCCTTCGCTTATCTCAGGAAGATGTGGTCTGTCGTCAGATGGCGTCCTGAGTATTCAGTGCTGTGTCCGGTGCGTCCTGAGTATTAGGTGTAGCGTCTGGTGCATCCTGAGGATTAGGTGCTGCGTCTGGTGCGTCCTGAGGATTAGGTGCTGCGTCAGGTTGCGTCAGGTGCGTTGTGTGGT
>Ga0307509_10000535_pt1 | contig 65155 bp, 83 predicted proteins | sample 10_EM_MG_FD_202245 | JGI IMG/M metagenome (GOLD analysis project Ga0307509, IMG submission 202245) | Populus trichocarpa ectomycorrhiza microbial communities from riparian zone in the Pacific Northwest, United States - 10_EM | ecosystem: Host-associated > Plants > Roots > Unclassified | place...
TCCAACTCGGTATTCCACAAGTCTTTTGGAGACTTCTTGATAAGTTCATCGATCTCGAGTTCTTTTTCAGCGACATCCTGAAGTAGCTTCTGGACCTTTTCATGTGTCAAAGACCAGATGGCCATCTGATCAGGGACGGTTAGCATGCATAAATATACCATAGAATGACGGAGCACAAACCCCCAATAGATAATTGTAACCATCCCCGACAGTAGAATCTTCATCTTCAACAGTATCCTCAGTCTCGCCAGCCTTCTGAGCCTCAACCTTATTAGAAATTTTATCAAACTTCTTCTTCATAAGGTCCTCGATAATCTCCGAACGCTTACGCCCTGAGACAACTAGTTCCTTCTTAATGATCATTTGGACGAAGCGAGCCTGGTTAGTGTACTTCATCAATTGTTTGCTCATTTCCTGAAGCATGTTTTCCTGTAAAAGTATCAGTAATGGAACTGATCAGGAGGGATTCTGATTGGTAATACCTTGCGCTCCTGGTAATACTTCAAACGAATATAATAAAACTCCTTCAGAATATCATTTACTGAAGCGTACTTATTAATCCTTCCATCAGGATCAAACGCCACAAGATTGCTGGTTGCTATAGTTTTCGTAAGCTTGAACTTGTTCACAAGCCCCTCTTTCAGAGCCTCTTGCATATGCTTTTCGGACTCCATGGTAATAATGAAATGGACCCGTCGAGGAGAGTTGTAATCAACGTAATCTTTAATGAACGATTTATCTCCCTTGATGATCTCTTCGAGTTTCTCTTTGAACTCTTGAGTCCACATCTTGATAGGCAATTCCCGAATCTCGCAAGTAACATTATCAATTTGATTGATAATCCCGGAGAATTTGAATTTGTCCTTCTCGATCTGCTCGACTTTGCCGGTCCAATCACGATACCACGGAGTCATAGATTCTAGTTCCTCGTTGTTCATCAAACGCCTGATATTGGCAACCACATCTTCTGGATTGAAATTCGGAATAGAGGTACTCCACCCTATTACTCGTGTAAGCAAGCAATATCAATAATACTAGACGTAGATATTGCTTTAAACATACCTGTGCCAATACCATCGGCTCCGTTGATCAAAACCAAAGGAACAACAGGGGCATACCACATAGGCTCAATTTTCTTGTCGTCATCCAGATTATACGTCAACAGGGGATCATCGGTAGCTGGGAATAACTTCCTGGCAAAAGGCGACAGCAGAGTATAAATATAACGAGGACTAGCTGCATCCTTTCCACCATCAAGACGAGTACCAAAAGACCCTTCGGGCTCCAAGAGATTGACATTGTTGCTTCCAACGAACGTTTGCGCCATTCCAGTAATTGTCACTTGAAGAGAACTCTCACCGTGCTGATAGGCTGTGCACTCGGAAACGAATCCAGACAATTCCGAAACTTTGAGTTGTTTTGTAAGCTTTCGCTTGAAACAAGCAAAGAGAATCTTGCGTTGACCAGGTTTAAGGCCATCCACAACCGAGGGAATGGAGCGGATGTTGTCCGCCATACTGAAGAGAATCAACTCTTTATTGACGAATTCCGGATATGAAATCTTATCAATGGAGTGATCAAGGTAAGTTCCAGGTTTGTAGAGTCGGAGCCATTCCTTCCGCTCATCCGCCTTTTTCTTGGAAAATGCGAGTTCGATCAGTCGCCGGCCTTCTTCTTCCATCACATGGAACTCCTTGACATGTCTTTCCAGATCTGAAAAGTACAACTTTGCATCCCGTTCACCCGAGGTTCCCAAACCCTAGCAATGTCAGCATACATAGGCTACTCAAGGTGCTGGGAGAGAAAAGCTACCTTGTAGTACTTATGTTCCCATCCTTTTTCCGTGTTGTTCTCTTTCCAATACTCATACTCTGGCATGGTGAAGAAACTAATCTCTTTGGTTGGCTTTTTGATACCACCTTTGAACACCTTCACAATAGGTGTGATAAATTCGATTAGAAAGTTGGACAACTTGAGCAAACTAGGGAATTGAGTCTCGAAGAAGTTGATAAGCAATCCTTTGATATGACTTCCGTCATAATCCTGATCCGTCATGATCATGAGATGACCATATCTCAACTCTTTCCTTGATTCGTAAACCTTCTTATGTTGCAGCCCCAGGATCTGTTTGATGTTTTGAATTTCCGCATTCTTCATTATTTGATCATGAGAGGCGTCTCGAACATTAAGAAGCTTTCCGCGCAAGGGAAAAACGCCAAACCTGTCCCGTCCATCGATCGCAGATATACCAGCAACGGCAAGTGATCTAGCTGAATCTCCTTCGGTCAGAATAAGCACGCATTCCTCTGAGTCCTTGGTTCCAGCCCTGTTGGCATCGATAAGTTTTGGATTATTGATTCTAGAAACTGTTAGCACACTCGCAGTCACTAAGTGACGACCTAAGACTCACCTAGAACGTCTTGATCCATCCGTTTTTTTCAGCTGTTTATCGGCTTTCATATTGGCATAGTCGATGATGTTCGAGATAACCGGAGTATTCTTCAAAACATTTTTAATGAACGTGTCGCTCAAAGCACATTTGCTACCAAACGCACTAGGTCTAGTAGTTAGTTGTTCCTTGGTTTGCGAGGTGAATGCTGGATTCTCAATCAGACAGTTGACAAATATGAAGAAATGATTGCGCATCTGAGCGTTTTTGACCGCGGCTCCAGATTTGTTCTGTTTCTTTAGAGCTCCCTGAAGGTGGGTACAAAGTTGATCCGCAATGTAATTCACATGGGTTCCTCCGGATGTTGTAGCGATACTATTGACAAATGATACCTGTTGGAAATTACCACCGCTAGCAGCGAAGGCTACTTCCCAGCGATCATTGACGACTTCCCAGGTAATCACAGGCTTTTCTTCGCCACCAGCTTCTTCGTGCAGTGCATTGACATACATCTCGCAGTACTTCTTGAAGTTCAACTTGATCCGCTCCCCGTTCAAGAAGACCTTTACGTCCTTTACAGAAGCTAAACCCAGCTATCAGCAAGAAAGATCCCGCTATTCTTCAAGAAAACGAACTTACCAGCCATATCGTAAACCCTTCTCTTGACAAGAGCTTCGAAATCATCATCCATCTCCTGCATGTGAAACTTGGCAAGATCAGGTTTAAAGGTAATCTTCGTGAACTGCTCCCCCTTCGAGTTTGCAGTAATTTTCGCCTTCCCCATCTTGCCCATGTTGTCCGTCCAGGTCTGTATGTACTTTTGCTTGGTATTCTTATCGCCAGTCTCGACGGTGAATTCAGTGCTGAAGATATTGCAGAGCTTTGCACCATAACCATTGCGACCACCGGTAACCTTTTTCTCGTCATCGTCATAGTTGGAAGAAGTAAGAAGATGGCCAAAGATCAGCTCCGGAACATAAACTTTCTCTTTCTATGAGGTTGTAAGTACAGATGCCTTGACTCGATATAGGACAACCGGACAGGTGGCATACCGAGTGTATCTCAATAGGAATACCTCTCCCGTTGTTATAAACGGAAATTGTATTAGTCGCTTTGTCAACAGTGACCTTGAGAGTGTCCATCTTGGGGTCACGAATTTTATTGTCCGCCGCATTGACCAAAATTTCATCGAAAATCTTATAGAGACCAGGAACCATGGTGACAGACTTCCAAACCATAGAAGTTGCACTCGAGTCGAAAACCCACATGTGTCGCTCTGATCGCTCCACAGACCCGACATAAGTATCGGGGCGCTTGAGGATATGCTCCAATTGAGTAAGCTGTGATGAGAAGATAAGCCAAAACGGTTCACTACAGTAGATAGGAGGCTCCGGATTAATTCAAACCTTTTGGTATGAATCTGCAAAACTCTTCTTTTCCTTTGAAGACCCCGATCCCTCCCCAAGGTCATCATCATCCCCATCTAACTCCGATTCGTTTTGCTTAGACTGGAGCGGCTTTGCCGAAGTTTTCGCCCTCTTAGGGGCAGGAGCCTTCTTTTGCTTCTTTGCCGACGGTGGTGTATCCGCTAGGTTACCGTCATCTTCATCGTCAGAAGGAACAACACGCTTCTTTGAGGTTGCTTTTGGTTTGGCTGTTGCAGTAGTCTTTTTGGGTGCTGCAGCTTTCTTCGCTGCAGGCTTCCTCTTCTATGTGGAAAAAATGTTTAGTATACGAGCTCCCCAATCCCCAATGCGGGCCATGAAAGACTTACCACGGGCGCCGGTGAGAAGCCATCGCTGCCCTCATCACTAAAGTGTAGTGAGAGATCGTCGTCGTCACTGTGCATAATTGCTAGTATTGAGCGAGATTGCTTGAGTGTCTGCAAGGCTCAGGGGAATCTGAATGAAAAAGTGTTGATTAAAGAATGCGGTCGGCCGCTAGACACTCAGTGTCTCTGTGGTTGAAATAAAGAAGTGAAAGGACTTGTGTTCTTTCGATCCCTTTTTCCGTCTACTGTTAGGGTTAGTGTTTTGGTTGTGTGCGCTGCGGGTTGAAGGGGCTCAGGAGCACTGAAGAAAATCGACACAAAACCGTGTTTGTTTTTGTTTTGGGCTTGGCAGATGCATGAGACTACGGCCAAGCCTGAATCGAAATCCATCGCCGTGCCAAACCCCTTATCACACTCGAGCCAATCATATCGCAATGCTACTGGCTTAATTCCCCATTCCAATAGCACTTTTTACCTTTGTACCTATACTCGAGTACAACACTCGAGTACAAGTACAGAGTACAAGTACGTTCCCAATGATTTCGAACATCATTACTCACCCAGAGTCTTATGTATTGTACCAGAGTACTCGTGCAACAGTGATCAAGGAACCTTCTTGCAATGGGTACCAGTATGGTACCCAGCACCTAAAACCAACCAAAAACCACAACAATAATTTTCGAAAATTTCCAACCACAACCGCATCCCTAGGAAGATATGGCTTTCTAGAAGTGCTAGAAGACACTCCTCCCCAGCTCCATGTTTTCTAAATCTCAATGAAAGCAATTTTCATGGAGACAGTAAAACCCCGAATTACCAATGCCGGGTCTTTTCGGGGGTTATTTCATCCAAGCACCACTATGACATGAGTCCATATCGCTTGTGTAAGCAGAAGGAATTGCTAGCCAGCGTTGTTCTCAAGTGCCGGCACCTCAAACGCAAGAGTGCCCGATAGTCTCCCGCGGCTGTTTTTCCCCAGAATGAAAACACACAATGCGGTGCAAGCCTGCAGAGCAATCATTACACAGGGAGTACAACATTGTACCGTACAAGCACAGCAACGCCCCAACACCAACAAAGCACCGCACTCGGTCATTTTAAGGTAATCGGAAAAGTGAGTTACACGCTGATTTCCCAATTGGGTGCGAGTACAGTACTCGAGTATCTGCGGAGCCGTTGGTTCCTGGCACACCATGACCCGATCATTTACTCTTTCCCATTCAGAACACTTATAATAGTATTAAGTAAGCAACACTGGGGGCACCCAACGAAAAGGTGCTACAGTCACATTCCCCCCCCTTTCGACTCCTTCAACGCTTATTCACGGACCATCACTCGATATATACGGGTTGTATATTTGCTGCCTTCTCTAAGGTGCTTGTGTGGCGCTTACGCGTTGAGAAAGCCTCCGGAAATCTTGGGGTTTCCAAAGCCCGAAGCCGTGCCAGGATCTCCGGACACTTTCGCAACACGCAAATGTTTTGACCTGCTTCCCTTTCTTCCCTAGCGAGATAGGTAGCTATCTTTCTCTCCGGTGCGCGGCGGACGCGGAGAGAGATTTTGTTTACGTCGTATCTTTTGGTTTAATGAGGATGATTGGGTGGAGGGGATTCTCTTTTCACCTGACACAAGACGGTGTCAAGTCCCTTTCTAAGCCTCGTGACACCTCTTATCGGAGGATCATAACCCTAGTTTGTCTTGGCTAAGGACAGTCGAGCACACGAGAAGGCGGCGCTCTTAACCCACGATGCTCATTAGTGACATCGCAACCGCAGCAAATTATCATGTACGGTACCGGTACTCGAGTACCGTACGGTATTAATCTTCTCCTTGGCACTTAGAGTACTAGTGCTATTGAAAGGTGCCTTCACAGCACAGAGGAGGGTATTTCGATATTTATTAGCATTCCCAAGCACTCAGGTATGGGCTTTTGATAGCACTGCAGGGGTTGTGGACTATGCAGGAGTATTCCGTGTGAGCCAGGCATAGAAGAAATGTTCCACTATCGTAATTCAAGAAATATTTCGTGGTAAAACGAGAAACGTAGGTTTCCATCGCTTATCTTGATATGTTTACTCGCATTGGGTTCTGATTTTTCTGTCCTGTAGCCTAAATTGTTTCTACTGCATTGATGCGTCGAACATCTGGGTGTTTCCGGGGGGCAAACCTTGACCTTAGGCCACACTATTTAGTAACCTACAGTGCGCTGGTGGTCCTGGGTTGAGCATTGTGTAAACCAGGGACGCCCCAAACGCTTCGGACTTGCACGCCTTGCCTGAGTTGTAGTTTGTAAGCTCGTTTGCTGCTGAGAAACATGCCTTTACTAGTACACCTAAGACAAACGCCCGTTCAGCAGGTGGTGACAAAAGTGACATAAGATAGTACACAGTCACCCCCATTTCCTGCTATAATTCCAACGTTTTGAGAAGTGAGTATTATAGAGGTTCGCTGTTACACCTGGGCAGGGAATTCCCCATTCCGTGTTGCTCGCATACCGGTAGCGCATGGCCAGTGTGGGGATGAGGAAGGCTTTTGACAGCTGCCACTAAAGATCACTCGGATTGATATTGTCACGTGCTTTTGGGTGCGCTCGACAGCAGAGAGCCAGGTGATAGTCTACCATGGGTTGGTGTATCGAGAGAATTTATCCAGCGGAAGCCCAAGAGGATGCTAATAAAAGCAGTTGCAAATCTAGACCACCTTCCATTTATTAAATGCAAGCGTCTTGGCAGAACAATAAAGCCAATTCATTTCTTAAAATAGCCTGTGAGCAATGAAGCTCGACCACCTGTGGTGCATATCTGCACTTAGATGGAAGGCCGGTCACTCATTCCATCTCAAAATGCAAGACCTGAGGCGGAGCAAGGGACCTTGTGGTGGTGTGACGATAGTTTTGGTGTAGACTTAGCAGAGGGACGCTGATCGTCAGCCTCACGAGGGATTGTTACTGGAAGGATATAAATAGTTAAGCTTTATGACATCAAGCCTAGAATCGAATGTGATACGGCGGTTTTTTTGATCAATGGCCATAGAACAGTCGAGATGTATCGTGGATCACCTCTTTGGTGACAGCAAAGCTCAATCGATTTATTCATAACTTACTTGTAACAAGTTTTTCGTTGTCGCTGATCGTTGTGTTCGCTACTACGTGCATTCCGACCCGCTTTAGAAATGTGCCTAGCAAAACTTGATCTCGGTGGCCAGTCGAGGTCTGCTATCACCAGTTGGTTTGCGCGGTGGTGAATGGCTTTACCGGTATGGCACTGCATAATAACTGACCGAGCTTATCTCTCTCGGTGAAAATAATTCAGTCTCGTTCTAGCAATTATTATCGAATAATCGGGGCTGTGGATCTTGGGCCGGAAGAGGTTGCCATCTTTATTGTTCTTATTGTTTATAAAAAGCATTCCAGTAGGGCCCCGGACACGTGGGGATGAAGCTATCGACGGTGGATTCGGGCATTTCCGGCGGCTGGGAATAGAATACTGGTGATAGTTCGCTCCTTCCCTGATCTTGATCGGGGGAGTAGGTAGACCTATGGGGCGATGGCTGATTGTGTTTCTATTTTGCACTGTGCTATCTGAATCCTTGAGGCTGAGCAAGGAAGAAAGCAAGGAACTTCTTGAGGAGAAAAATAGGGTGGTCATCGGTATAGTAGTGCAAGGGTAGGGAGCACAGCAGTTGATAAGCGAAGGTTTGGGGTAGAGTATCGTACAGTACCGGTACCGTACCGTGCAGCAACCCGTCAGGTTGCACCGGAACATCGGTACCGGTTCAAGTCGTTTGAGAATAGAATTGAGAGAATTTGGACGGTGTGTTCTTCAACTTTCCAAACGTCGGAAGATCTCGCCCGAGGCATAATATGATAGAGAGGGAAAGGGAGAGAGAGAAAGAGGAGCCAAGGAGAGGACCTATTCAAAAGGTGAGGATGGGACTTGACCGGAGGCGAAAACTAACCGAGTGACCCTGCAAGAGTGTCAAGTAGCCGTTCGCCATGCTCGTATAGATACTCGAGCACACAGGTTGCCGGTAAAGGATATCATGATACTTTGATTTACTTGTATCATACCGGTGGCAGTAGTAGTCCTTTTAGGGATTTCTGCTGGCGGTTCTGGTCATTTTTCATTTCTTTTTCGTCTCGCTGATGCTCCCCTGAATCTAATCACATGCGAGCAAACCTAAAAAATTAGCGTAAGTAGAGTCTTGTGCCTGGTATGATATGATACCTCCGAGATGAAGTTCACGCTCTTCAATTCAAACGCCTCCACTGAAGAGGAGAGAAGTATTAGTACTTGGAAAGAGGGAGGAAAAGGAGGAAGGACGTGGAAGAGGGAGAGAGAAAGAAGGAAATATTTCATTTCTGAGTCTTTCCTAGGGTGACAGGCCCTACTGCACCGTACCGCCTAGTGCTCAGTGCCCTCCAACAGGGTTCCACCCATCTCATCCCATCATCTCTTTTAATCTTGCTGAACCTGACCAGTGATCGCTTATGCCTCCATTTCCCCCCTTTTGAGATCTGCCCCCGTTTCTTTTTCACTCTCCTTACTCGAGTACCACTGCATCCACCAAACGCAAGCGCGAAGAGGTCTGAGAATTAGACCGGGCTTTTCACTTGTACCTCTCCTTTTTCTCCAATAACAATCAGAGCAGCCGGTTCTTGTTTGGAGTAGCTGAAGGTTGCTGGTATCATACAGTACTCATACATTCCTTTTGAATCTATTAACTAACCCTCGCCCTCGCAGAGTCGCTGCAAATTTCTCCTTTCTTCTTTCCTAGTCGTAATTTACGGCAGCATATCAATAGCTCTTGTTGCTGTCATATCAGCGAGAAAGCATCAATCCTGCAGCCACTACCACCTCGAAACAGCCACTGCATATAGCACCTACTTTACGAGTACTTCCTGTGCTCGAGTACCTTCTCTCCTCCTTCCCTGCGCACCCCTCCCTGGCTGTTGATTCAATTTACATACTCCCACTTGCATTGCATTATCTGTCCCCCTCCATCCCTGTTCCCTTACTATTGCGCCCACCTCCAGGGAAAGAAGAAAAAAAATAATAATAAAAAAATCGCGATTCTGACCTGCATTCCTCTGTGCCCCGGGACTTGCTACCATTCTTGAGAACACCTTTTTTTCCTCCCCTCCCCCCATTCGCACGTTGGCTTCACGGAACTGCATGCCTATCATTTTTTCATTAGGAATTTTCAAGCTCCCTTCATTCGCCGGTCAAACATACGTTTCCCACGTTGACCACTCACGCGTCTGCATTCCTTTGCTCCACTAAGGCACCTTGACAACGACACGCCATACCCTCCTCCGTGCTGTCCACCATGGAACCTTATGTGGGCTCTCATGCGGGTTCTCCTAATGAAAAGGAGAGTGCCCCAATCTCAAAAACTACTATGAGTATGGTAACGGTCCGCCTTTCCGACACCACCCTCGGATCTCTCCCTTCTCCAACACCAACACTTAAACTCGTCGACGATAACGCTGAAGAGTTTCCTCTCAACAACAACGACGAACCCATGTATGCCCTAGAACGAACAGAGTCACCCCCTGACGAAATGGCTGCCTCCCGAAGATCTAGCACTGAAAGCATTAGCTCACAGGGTGCCGTTGACTGGGAGGGGCTGGAGAGAACTGAGGGTGAGAGCATCAAAGACGAAACTTCGGAAGAGGTTGGTACATTTTTTCTTCCCATGGAATTCACCGCCTCCAATTTTACTCTTGCCTGCCTTCAGGAATTGAGAAGAAATTATCTGACAACTGGCTTTGATTTATCTAGGGAACCGCGTTCCTTCTTGCTAGACTGGAACAAGAGAATAAGCGTCTTGAGAAAGATCCCAAAGCTCTACATATTCACCCAGAACGACCGCCGTCCCTTGCCCAGCTGAAGAGGATGATGAACAAACCTGATCCCGAAACTCTTCGATATTCTATGCTGCCCGCTCCGCCACCTCTCACCGATCTCGAGTTCTACGCTGCTCTGGTTGCAGATTATAATAGAGCAGCTTCAAAGCTACCACACCTTCTTAGTAAGAAGATACGCGGGGGTATTCCCCCACCACTTCGTGGAGTAGTATGGATTGCCATGTCTGGAGCTAGGGATAGTAGTTTGGAAGGACTCTACGACCAGCTTCTAGGCGAGACGTCTCCGTACGAACACTTGATTGGGAAAGATATAGGAAGGACAGGGTTGGAGATGTTTAAGCAAGAAGGGGGAGAGGGGCAGAGAATGCTAGGGAGAGTGCTGAGGGCTTTTAGTATTTACGATACGCAGATAGGCTATTGCCAGGGGTTTGTTCAGCCATCCCCACGTGCACCCGCGGTTTCTAACTACTGTAGTCTTGGTTTCTTGGTGGGGCCATTGCTTATGCATATGGGGGAGAAGGAAGCCTTCTGTGTTCTTGTGAGGTTTGTCAATCTCCGTCAAGGCATAGTCTTGGAGGAAAGATTAGTAACCTGTGTTATAGGCTTATGGAGTATTATGATCTTCGTTCATGCTTCTTGCCGAATATGTACGGGTTGCAGCTGCGAATGTACCAGTTCACACAACTCCTTGCATTCCATCTACCGGAGCTCTCCGCACATCTTAATAGTCTTGGGATCCAACCAACATATGCGTCACAATGGTTTCTATCATTCTTTGCCGTCAGTTGCCCGCTGCCTATGCTCTTCCGAGTTTACGACGTCATTTTTGCCGAGGGTGCCCCGGAGACTATTATGCGTGTAGCGCTGTCACTTATGAGACGGAATGAGAAGCGCTTGCTGGCAACCTCCGAATTTGAGGACGTAATGCAGATGCTCTTAGCCCGGGGACTATGGGATACCTACAACTTCAATGCCAATGATTTAGTCCAGGACTTTGTTGGTTTGACGGGAATAGTGACTAGTCAAGGATTGGCAGACTTGGAGAAAAAGTTCAGGGAGGAGCACCCTGATGACAACGGCATCAAAATCACACCAACCAAGACACCTGGTTCAGACTTGCAAGCGGCCGCCTCTAGGTTTTTAGGAAGAATGTGGGGTGGAAGTTCATCGCCCGGTCCGGTAAGCTTGAGTCCTGCCTCCGGCCAATCGCGACCCGCAAGCATCTTAATGAGAAGGACCCCGTCCAAACAGAGTCTTTCAACAGTCAGCTCTTTCGATACATCTGATACTGGTAGTGGAACCACCGATGCAACGACCTTGTCACGGTGTTCCTCGGTTGCCGCTGATGATCGAAGAATATCGACTAGATCAATATCGTCAACGAGAAGGCAGAATAAAGACGGGGAGCTTCATGGCCAAATCGAAGACTTGCTTATGGCCCTGAGTGCATTGCAACGTGAACACGCTGCTAAGGTAGATGAGCTTCAAACGGTTAAGGCTGAGAGAGAGGAGGAACGGACGCTAGCCAAAAGACTGGTGGAATTGCTTGCAAATGGCTCTCCCGATAGCGATGAACCGGAGAGTGTCGACAGCATCGCCGAAATTAGCGACCTCTGTGACCAGATAAGCGAAAACCTGACCAGGGCAGAGTCTGAAATAGTTATAACACCCAAACCATCCACCACACAGTTAGAGGAGGAGCTCCAGCGAGTCCGCGAACAAATCCACCGGGAGCAGCTCAAGTCTAGGGACTTGGCAAACAAGTTAGCAGAACAAGATGCCGATGTTGTTAGGCTAAAAAGCCAACTTCTCGATGCCAGATCCAAGTGGCAAGAGAGCCAGAGAGAGAAACAACAACTACAGAAGACAATTAACGAGTTAAAGCACCCACTGGGTTCACCCGAACCGAAGGATCGCGATGGAGAGCCACAAAAAGGAGGACTGAGGGAACTTCGGCTAGGCCGCTCCAATTCAACTCGGGGACAGCCAACTCCCACGTTTAACAAACGTTCAAGTTCTTTAGGAATGCAGTCCATTCTGGCCCAAGATAACAATGCCCCGGCTACGGCCGATGCTCTCCTCCTCGAGCTTGTCGCTAGTAAGACTGCTGAGGCGGTTGCAAAGCAGGAAGCTGAGGAAGCTAAGGCGAAGTTGGAATCATTGCGGAAGGTTCTTGGAGGAGGTACGAGTAGTAGTGCGAGTTCATTCCGGGACCCTCCGCTGTCACCAGGACTTAATAGAACGGCCAGTGGTGGTAGTTTCTCCTCATACCTCTCGGTTGGATCGCCTCCTCCCGCTACCCCAAGTAGTGCAACAAGCAGTGGAGGGGGGTTCTGGGGAGGATGGGGGAAGAAGTCTACAACTGTCGATTCACGATAGTTATGCGCTACACCTAATTAATATATGACGAAGTAAAACGGCAAGACAGCTGGGAAAACCAGCGAAAGAGTGACGCTCTCGTTTTGGAGAAAGTTGTGGGGTAGGATTATTGCTGCTTGAGGGAATATGTTATACCATAGTTTAGCTTCAGTTTCTATTCACACCCTCCCTTTCTTCGCTTTCCATTTGTGTTGTATACCTTTTCTCCTTTCTTTTTCCTGCGAATATTTTAAACATCTCGTTGGTATCATAGCCGTTCACTTCTCTCACCCTTCTTTTTTTTCTTTCACCCAAACCAACAATGGGCTATTCGAGTAAACCAGTCGAATGCTTTTCTTTCTTTTTCTCACTTACATCGCCTCGTTCGAGCGATCCTCCACAAGGATTCTTTTTTGTGGCTTTTTTGTGTGTTTTCTCGTTTTACTTTTTTTTTTAACAATTACTGGGTGGGATTCTTTCTTTTTATTTTCTCCTTTATCATAAGTTACGGGATCTGAACCTTTTCTTTTTCCATCTTCTCTTTGCTTTTTCCCCTCCTTTCTGCGGGTGCTCGGACCAAGCATTTGGAGAGAGAATCTTTTGTTTACATTCTCGTGTATATAATGCGAACAAACGATTCTTTTGATTTGATTTAATATCGCCATAATCTACGGCAGTTATCGTAATAGAATACATAGTGTGCCGCGCGCATGCCCATTAAATACACTACCGCCCAAGCACCGTGCTCCTACGTCCTGTCCTGCCTTACAGCACATACTGGCAACATGACTCGTGCTCGTGAGCCCGACCGGCGCCTACGACATGGCCACCGATGCCCCGGAAACCGGGCGGCACCAACTTTCCAAGGGAGAGATGCAAAACATAAGCTCTGGAAAAATACCTAATCAATCTTCCGGCGAGAACGTACCCAATAAAAAAAAATCCACACATCTGATAGCTGCGGTGGGGATAGTACAGTGCATCAGATCGCAACTGGGAGGATCCACAATGTATTATATAATACGCAGTCTGGAGGTGAAGGATAGCCCGAACCTACTCGAGTAGATAGAAGGGAGAAAAAGCACTGAATCCACACACACCCCGCGTCTGGTGGCTTGACGATCCCCCGGTGGAAATTATTTCTTGCAGAGTCGGTGAGAAAGAAGTACTATGGGGGCGCAGGGGGGGTAGTGGGTGCTGGAGGACATCCCCCCCCCTATTTGTACTCCCCCGTGACTGCGGCGCCAGCGCAGAAAGAAAGGAAAAAAGGGGGTGGTAGGTGTGATACAAGGCCTGGTACGTGGTGCCGTACCGGTATGGTACTCTTGTACCGGTAGGTTTTCACTTTGCGTGATTTGTGATGTTCTTGTGTTGTGCATTATATAGTATCGATGTCATTCACTGTGGATGGATGGAGGCTCAGAGAGGGGGGGGAGTAATTCGCCCGAGTGATGGTCTGTGATTGGGCGTTTTTTTTTTGTGCTGGTTCTGGGAAGAGGGGGTGATTTTGGGGCGTGAGTTCATGGGCTGGTGAATGGTGATTGGGGGGCTGGGTTGGGGGGCTTTTGGTATGGGGGAGTGATGGGTAAGTTAGCTACGAGTGTTGGGGATCACCCTCTTCCTCACAAAGGGAGGTACAGTATTAGTATCATACTGTGGTGTGTATGGGAGCAGGGGGACGCTTTCTGGACTGTGAGGGAAGGTATTATTGCAAGAGGAGTGTGGAGACGTGTTACAAGAGTCGAGACCTAAGGGAGTAGATACTGGGCTGAAGTTTTGGTGTCTGGTATTGTTGGTTAGAAAGAGAGGGAGAAGGGGAGGAGAGACAGGAGGGGTTGTCTAGAGATAGGCTGATATACAGGTGAATGACGTTAGTAGTAACATAGAGTGTCTGTCACCCGAGAGAGCAGTAATTAGGAGAGCGCAAGAACGGTATCCAACAAGAGGAACTTGGGAGGGGAAAAGGTAGAGAGGGGTAGGAGAGGAGAGGCAGGTCGTAAACGTGGAGTTCTGCGCTCATCGTTTTACTTGACCGACTTGAGGCTCAGTTGGACTTCCCTTCCCTTCATCCTTCCACCCCTTTGTTTCTTTTCTCTAGCTGTTTTTTTTTTCCTCCCGGAAACTTTGGCTGACGGCGGGAGTGAGGGATATTCGAGAGGATGCCATAATATCCGCGATTATATAGTTGGTAGTCTAAGGATACATCCTATCTAGCAGAATTGATATTGATATTAAATTGTCCTAGCGATATATCATCCCGAGGGAACTCTCTGGCACTTCCGTTCCCTTTCCTAGCGGTTAGAATTCGTGACGTCTTCGGCACCATGAACAGTATTCTATCCCTCTCGGGGCTGGCGCGGCTGTGTTGTCTATGATATCTCAGTTTCCCAACTCAACTCTGCCCTTCTTCTCCAAAACATGGCATGAACGTGACCTGCCTGTACGGCTCGAATAAACCTATCTGCTTGCTTGCTGCTGCCAAAGAAATGAGAAAGTTGCTGGCTATCCGGGCACTTACGGAAATGGGAAATATCCCACCCCCCGCCGCATCACTCTCAAAGCCAGCGTCATTTCATATCACTCGAGCGCTTTTGAGCGACAACGTCGCTGTTATATGTAGGCGTAAGTAACATCTTCACCGGCCCGTATTTTTTTTTTGAGATTGGTGTTATTGTAGCCGTTTCGGCACTCTTAGTAAGATGGTGCGTATATAATGGTACCATTGGCCAGTAGCCTACGGTAGTGCGTCTTGTCTTCTGCACTTCTGGGTGCTCCTGGCGAAATACTTGTGACAGCACTGATTAATTAGCTGGGTTTCAATGGTCCATCACCTGAGAGCTCCGTCCTGACTTGGACATCCTCAAATTGCCGGAAAGGCCCCCGAACGGCAAGGTGCGACAAACTCACTCTGCTTGTCAGGAGCGACAACTGGGACCGGGTGATTATTGCGAGTAAGGTGGTTCGAGCGGATATCTCGTTCATTGAAATGGTCGCCATTCTCCAGATATGGGATTGCGGTGCTTACCCGTACTGTACTTTACTCCAGTACTGTACCTTCTTCGTCTTTGCTAAGAGTGCCTCTGCCAGCTGATGTTTCGCTAGAGTCCTCACCAAATATATTCGGCTCACGGAGACATCCCTGGTAAAGAGGCGTGAGTTAGTAGTGTCCCGATGTAGTCTAAGCTAAGTGTTGAGACATTTCTAGCTCCGTACCGGCTGCCGGTAGCTGCTAAGATATTTGAGAGTTGACTTAGGGTGATCTTCGGTAGACTATTTAGCCAATGGCCGCAGCCTATGGGAACCTTTTATTCAGTCGGGGGAAAGCATTTGTAGGATAGGATATCTGAAGTACGGTGTCTACTCGAACACATTCCCAGGCAGCTCTATTTCGAGTAAAATCGGTGTTTGGGTGCGATTTTGTTTCAAAAGGTAGCCAACTAAATTTGCAGGGCGAGATGGCACAAAGGGAGTCAGTCTTAGTATCATAGGACTTAGTTCTTCCCATCGGCGGATTGTCCATCTGGGAAGGTAAGATTATCCTACAGAGGGCTTGAAAGCGGAAAGCCGTGAGAGAGTTGGATTATAATTCATTGTTATATAGTACCACCGCTAACCATGGTGAGGGAACCCCGCAGCAGGAACAGGCAGGGATTGATTTCGATAAATTAACAATAAGTTAATTTGCCAAGACTAACAATTTCTAGGTAATCCCTTGGCAAATATCAATTAACCGTCCTTGCTAAGATATTTAGCAGTGGTTAACCTATCCAGGACATCCTCCCTGCTCCTACCAAAATTTTAAATCCCATGTGAACTTGAAATATTTCCATCTCCTTTATATGTAGAGGATCACCCACTCTATCACCTAATAGAGCCATAATTCTCATTAGACCTGTATGTAAAATCCTTTGGTGGCTGAAAATGGACAATGTTTTCTTGGCAAAGCACTCAGGCTAGAGAGCTCCTTGTTCCATCACCGTACTAGTACTCGGGTCAGGGGATAAATGATGGGGTTTTTGAGTCCGGGCGATCCTGTACAGGTAAAAAATGATTTAATTTGGCAGGAATAATGTCAGGAAGGGTAAGAAGCTTTGACATCCTGACCCCCATGTCCGTCTCATCACTTACCTCCATACCCGAGTAGTCAAGTGCCAGAATGTCCAGTTTGGGATCCAGATGTGCTCAAGCCATACTAGTACTTCGTGCGGGCTTCCAACAAAACAGGTCCAAAACCGGAACAATCTCACCCTTTCTAACTCCTTAGTTTAGAACAGGGGCCCACTAATTTAATAACCACACCAACACGGGCTGTCTAGGCTTCCATCCCCTCCGAGCTCTCATCTCCGGGCGCTCATCACGCAAAAACAGCATTCAGCATCTTCTAGCCAAGACAGGCTGGTCAGTCCAGTACCTTTCTCGCCCATTTTCCGAATTAAAATCTCGCGGGACCCAGAAACAAGGACAAGGTGTGCGTGGAACTCGCAATTTCCGGCTAGCTCTCTGACCTCGGGGCTTGCACATAGCTCTTCAATTGAACACTGACATCTCTTTCGACCCAATCGTGGGTTGTTCTCTTCTTGTATTTCTTTCGCCCGTGGAATGTGAATTCCAAATCTCTATTTATACTGAGTTTACCTAGAGCCCAGGCCTTCTCGTCCCTGCTAAGCGCCTCTCCAAGATCTAGAAAGTCGATGTTAACAGCCTTCTGTTCTGTGGCCACATAGTGGCTAGGCGAGGTTATGATGAGATCAACCAGACCGGAGCCTCCACCTGGCTACATAGTATGGCGCTTTATTAGAAACGAAGAGGCAGACGAGATGAGAAAGGTGCGCTACGTATTATACCTTATTAACCTCGCACTCCGTCTGCGAGTCCGAAAACTGGTTCTCGAGAATAGTGCTCCCGATGTGCCCTGCGGGGGGATTGCCAATCAGTGTTGCAAAGAAGGCCTTCGATAATCGAACCCGGGGGGTTAGAAGGGGAGGGGTTTGAATCGGGGCTTCTGAAAATGGGGACTGAAGGGGGAGTTCTTTAATGTCTTAGTAAGCAAAAATAGTAGGAACTCTTATGGGAATTTCTACCTTCAACCCGGGTGTGTAAGTATTTATTGCTCAGAAGAAGGGGAAGTGGAGCACTGGTGCCAGTTTATTTGCTTCTTCTGCTACATCTGCTTCCTTTTCCTATCATTTCATCAGTTTCTTTGCTTCCAACTGCCTTCAAATATCGTTGCTTACCATTTTATTAGAAGGGGTTCTATCTTATAACCCCCGGTTCGAAAAAGCGCATTCCCAGTCCTTGAATCATTTTTGATCGAATCCCCCCCTTCGTTGCAACATTGCTGCCAATGGCACCGGATGGGGTGGGCTGCCTCTAGGGGTCCGTCCGGGGCAGCGAAATCTCGGGACGACCGTCTTTGGCTCGGATGGAGCCCTGTAGGGTGAGACAGCGCTTTTCGGGGTAGGAGTAGGACTGCAGATTATGCCAAGGGAAGGCCGGGGGAGATGTAGGACAGCGAGGACAGCGGAGGATGTTGAAAATAGTGGCTGCGGAGGCAATGATTTACAGTGAGGATTTTACGCAGTGGAGTGAAACCGCTTCAGCGGAGAAACAAGGGGTAAAAACATTTTCATAGGCTCGCGCGTCCTTTGACTACCGGTAGTGCATACATATACCACAGCGGCCTTAGAGTGCGGCCATTGGACTGAGGTTTCCAACAGAGGACAACGGGGGGACGGGATGAGTGATGTTTCGTGATTTTGGCTCTGCCATCTCTGCTCCAAAATCAAATGGAATGAATGACCTAGGTATGATAGGAACCTTGGAGTCTAGTTTGCGGATATGCCTTCTACTCGGGAATGAATCTTTGGATTTTAGCTGCTATCTCTATATTAATGGCAAGTTGAGGCGCATTCCGCAATAAACAGTACCCCTAACTCTATAGGATGGTGAAGAACCCATCGATATAGGGCGCCTAAGTTAAATGGGTTTACGAGTGATGGATAAATAAAGAGGTCTGTTCGGCTGTCGGGCGTAGGGCGTCCATTCACCCCAAAAATGAGGGATTCTGGCCCATACGGAGCCACAGCTCCTAAGTTTTGTATATTCCTCAGGGTGTAAGGGCAGCAAACCTCACTTGTGGAACCTACAAAACTTACCGTAGGTGCTGTACCTCCGTAGTCTGTCCCGTTCTACCTCCAAACGGACCGGCCTGGACCGTTAGGAACACTGGCTAGTAGAGTTATTGTCTGGTGAAATGTATAGGCGTGCGAATGCGAGAATCTTTACAAAGAAAAGGGTGTAAGGATCTGAAGATGTGGAGGGCAATACCTTTTCATTGGGGGTGCAGGAGTGCAGCCCCCCATTGAGGAATATGGTAGGCTTTAAAAGTTACCCTGTCTGATGTTGCAGTTGGAATGATTACCAGGGTGGCTTCGTCTCACTCTGTTTTGATTCATTCCTGCCTGCACGTTGAGTTACCCGAGGACGGTACTGGGGCTGACTGGATAGGTCGTTTTCCTTTTTTTCTTTTTAAGAGCGCAAACACCGCACACGTACCGTCCATCCTACCTAACTTACTTAGGGAGTCCCGAGATACCGGTGCGGGAGTATAACGTGACCTTCCCTTAGTTGTATGGTGTGTCGCGCATGCCGTATCCCTCTCCTGTGGTGAGGTCGTATCCTCTGAATATATTTGACAATAGACTGATATGGAACCGACTTGCTTGTGTAAATTTAAATTTTTGGTAACTAATGACCAGGAAGCATACCCGTCCGGGTCCTCTATCCTACAGCAGTACATATCCACGAGGTACGCCAGCTCTACCTGCCTAGTCCGTAGTACATATGGAGAAGTACCACCCGCGCGACGCATAGGAAACCCCGAGCATCCGACTAACATACAGCAATCTTCAAAATAAACCGCCCAACTAGGGCATAACAAAAGAAATCCACCTCCCTATCCTCCTCCAAACACAACCCCCGCAAGATGCCAACCGACATTCCTTGCGTGTCCCCGGCAGACCGGTCCCGCAACCCAAACAATTTATCCCACGTCTGCCCCTTCGCCCAATCGGGTCCCCAGGGCACCCCAGCCACATCGACGCCACCACCGCCACAGCGCCATTTGGATCCAGTCCAACGCCACAGCGGTAAAAATCAAGCCACCCCCTCAGCTCGTGCGGAGAAGGTGGCGCCGGGATAAACCAGGGAAGGCCCACCGCCCAAAAAAGGGGGCGAGACCCCGGAGTTGAAAGCTATCGTCGGGCCAAAAAAAAGGCCCCCGTTACGACCCATCGAGGGAAGTAATTCAACGTGGCGCGAAAAAGGACCGAACCGTTGACCCGTAGAATTCGCAGTCCAGATTGTGAGAGACCAGACATGCCCGAAACTAGGAAGAGGAACAAAGCCGATTCCATCGAGAGGTATTCGAAGCCAAGGTGGGTAATCAAAACGGTACACCAAGAACTTGGGGACGAAGAAGAAGTCCGGCGAGGACACAAGGAGCTCGGAGGACAAGGAGGAGACAGTACCCTCGAGGGCCTGAATCCTAAAGACTTGAAGCCATCGTGAGATAGACTCCAAGGAACGAACTGGCTCCACCGCCGGAATGTGACGTGTCACAAGAGGTGGCAGTGGACGTGTTGTGTGTGTGTTCGGTATGAGGTAAATACATGAGAGAGGGGCCTTTTATAGGATACACTATCCCTGCCAAGCCTCCTTAACTGGGCGGCCAAAAACAGAAGCTCAACCCTTTCAAACAACCCTAGTACCAAACTGTGCCCACACCGGTACAGGCAGGAGATTTGTGGCCCAGGATGTCATTGACCCACCAAAGATGGGGTATGGGGAATTAAACTTTTAGGGGCATGCCTAGGGCAAAGACGTCATAGGGCTTCTCTATGCATAAACCGAAGGTGGGATGTTTGGTGCGAGGAAAGCCATCGCACCAGTATCGTAGCATTGTGACGGGGGCATGATGGAATGTTCTTTGGTAATCGGTCCGAACGGTACGCCCCCTCTTCCCTCGGTATTGGCGGGCAAGGGAAGGACACCGGCATATATGATCGACGCGACTGCTTTCCATGCTGCGGGGGGAGCCTACCGTACTTGGATTCCTTACTTTAGGATAGGGGGAGGAGAAAATGGAAAGAGGAAAGAGGAAAGTTATATATATGGCTGCTCTTCGCCCGCTTTCTAGAAGTCTTATTACTTTCGGAGAAAACTCTCGAGTATTACCTACTTCCGCTCCAATCCCCGGGGGAACACATTTATTCAACAGTAACGACTCTCAAATCAGAATGTCGAGCACTTGGGAAAATAAGGCTGGGGCAGCCTACTCCACCACTGACACTAGGGACAGGCCGGCAGGCCCGCACAATGGAGTCAACTCGGACATGGATGCTTCTATCAAGGAGAAGGTTGAGGACCTGATTGTGTTTGTGGAAGGCGTTAAGTTTGGCATGATGACTACTAGGCAAAACCAGTCGGGCTGCTAGTTAGCAGGTGCATGTCGTTAGTAGCGAAGGTACTCGAGTAAGATTTATCAATCCACTTCTATTTCGATAGGTTAACAGAGATATTAGGAGAACGGAATTGACTTCTTGTTCTATACGAATACAGAAACGGGGAAGACTGACGAACTGCATTCTGACCCCCACGTTAATTTGGGGTTTTTGAAGGGTTCAGCAGTAAGCGTTTGATTTTGACCCCGTTATAAACATGAGCTAACAGGCAACGTGGGGTGAATGGGCATCGATCGGTGGTATTGCAACCATCGATAACGGTTAGCAGAAAGTTAGACAGTAAGCCGATCCTTCCCGAAGCTTTCATCCATACATTTTTTTTTCCTAATGAAAGGAGCTGCTCAGGTGCTCGAGTAGTCTACTCGAGTACGATGTACTACACTCTCGCGATCAAGACATGGGTTGGGGAACTTGGAGATAAAGTAGTCTACTCGACTGTACATGAAGGGGACCCCAAGGATCCTCGTTTAGCGGTCATAGGGATTCACGGTAAAACTGCAACTTACACTCTTCGGAAGGGAACTGCTCTCTCGCGAAGGCTCGAAATTGCTAAGGCAGTGATCATAGGAAATGCTCCTAACACGAACAACAAGTTGGAAGAGTTGACTGAAGAGGAACCGCAGACCTTCAGGAACGGTTGGCAATTGTTTAGTTAGGAGACCTCCTTTATGTCCTTATTCATTTGCAATTACGGGTTTAATATACAAGTACGAGTGCTTTAAGCTACCTAAGATACTTTGGTAGGGTTTAGGATCGGGACTTGGGTTAACTTATGACCATGAAGCTCTGTGTAAGTGTTTTATAGCTTTTATCCTGAACTGCAAGTTGGAAGCTTTCTCGCGGAACCCTGCTAGAGGTCGGTCTGTGGTTGAAAAGGTTCCGAAGGGCATTCTGATTTCACTTTGACGATCATCATTTGTCTGGTCGGTGGCTCAGGCTTCGGTCGCCAGCGCGTTGAGAAGGTCGGCTCCGTCCTTGGAACCTTCCATTGCACAAAACCGGGCACCAGCACGCGAAAGGGCTCAACTTGTCGTGCTACTGGTACTCTAGCTGTACTCGTATGATAGCTGTATGGTAAGGTATGTGGGCATCACATCTACGTACTCGGGCATGGTAGGAAAGGGCTGGAAACTTTGGGCGGCGAGAAAAGGGTTAGGGGCGCTGGGCACCTACCAATTGGCAAGAGTGGAAGAAATGGTATGTTACATGGCGCTATTACCTTGCAGTACTAAGACTGGGCAAAGGCCAAATCTAGACTGGCAGGAGGGAGGGATTAAGGCATCGGGTAGTTCTTTTGAAAGGCTCATATAAATTAACATATTGAACTGCGTACTGGCAATTCTACAAGTATCATGATCTACTCGAGTAAATGCTAGCGGTTAAGTGCTACTAGCTCTTTCGATCCGGATTTCTGGTGTCTGCCAAAGCAAGAATGTTTCTACTTATGCAACCTAATCCTAACTACCCCGACATAATCTTGCTGATCTTTTTTCCCGCCCTTTTCTATCATACCCGAGTAGACTAGCGGTACAGTATTCCGTTGTTCCTCGATAAAGTATTTTTCCCTCTCTTGATGCCAGATCGCAATAAAAGATTAGGAAATCATAGTGGAAGGTATCATACCGTAGTGTATCATATCTGGACACGGGGCAAGGTATTGCACCTTTAATTCATGCTTTTTTATTTGCTTGCTCTGAAGCCTCTTTCAGGTGGGGTATTTACGTGCAATAATAACAAGTGTTTTCTTCCTGCCTTTCTTTGTATGGGACTTCTCTCGGTCACATTTGTCGCCCATTGCCAGTTCATCAGCCACTTGAAAGCAAAAGCACGGTATCATCACATGCGAGAGACTGACGTAGGCTTGCTCCCATGCACCATTGCTTGGCGAAAGCTCGGAACTCGAGGTGGCCTAGTGACTGTGCCACTTGTACTCTGGCCGCGAATTGGCCGCACCAGTTATTCGGCCACGACGTAATTGGGACTCTCCCCTGGCGTCGCACACGACACACTCCCGAGCTTGTGACGGGAAGCAAGAAGGGAGGCAGGAGGGAGGAAAAAAAAAAAAGAAAAAGAAAAAAAGAGCGATACCAAAGTACTTTCTGTGTTACGGGCTACCACAAGATGCTACCGTTAGCCCTCCTCCTCATCCCTCCCACCATCCATCTAACCCTCCACCTCTTTCCTTCTCCAACAACACCGCACCACACATCACACACCCCTCCCACTTTATCAAGTTACTATATCTTCCGCCATCCCATCTTCAGTTTCTACCCACTTCAGAGCAAATTCTCCATCTTCCACTGCTCTTTCGAATAGCCATTTCTCTTCACAACCACAATGTCTGATTTTGACAACTCTACGTCAGAGGAGACGGCTGCTCAGATCATTAACGGTGAGGTTAGTATAAACTCCAGCGGATGCAGGTCCCCTATCCTATTCAGACTCAAGGTTTGCTAACCTCCGTGTTGTTTAGTTTTTTTTTTGAACATTCCTACATTCGGGCTTTCTCTCTGTTGTTTGTTATCTCGTGGACTACCGAGCTGATTAGTTGCAGGATCTCATCCCACCATCCAAAACACTAAGGCCGACTTTTCAGGCCTTGCCAACTCCTCATCTTCTCAGAATAGTGATGCTACTGATAGCGATCAGCCTCTCACTCACTACCACAGCTTCTTCTATGATCTTTTCACCGTTTGTCTCACTCTCCCTGTTCTTGCTCCGAGGTTTGTTCCCCACTTCATCCCTTGCTGACGTAAATGTGCATCATTACCTCTAGTGGAAATTTCCACGTGCAACTGGATTCTTCTTTTTCTCTGCCATTTCTTTAATTTTCGCCTTCCGTTTTGTCAATGTGCTTCGCTATGTCTTCAAGGCCACCTATCTCCTCTTTTTTGGTGAGTTTCTTTTTCTCTCCTTGTCTCCATACCCCCCCGGCCACTTTGACAGATAAGCTTGCATGAGCTGGTCCGGGTGTTTCAGAAGAGTATCGGAGTTGACATGAGGTACATAACCGATAGGCGTGGCTTTTCTAGAAATTGCCGCTAAGCCCTTTGGCGCGAGAGGATTTATTTCGTCCGTCCGGCCAAAACGGTATTACACTATTCCAAGAGACTCGCTTGACCGTCTATTTGGGGAACTTCACGATCTTTTGAACTTTTTCGTTCTCGAATTCCAGAGGGTCTTGTTTGCTGAGAATATCTTTGCTACCGTTGTGGTGCGTGATCCATTCCTCATTCCAGGGTGCTGGGTTCTGTTTCTGACAGCATGTTTTGTTTTTTGTTCCAGGCATTCTTCGCTTCGTTCATTGGATATTTCCTTATCAAGTACATTCCATTCTGGGCCTTGTTGCTTCTCAGTGGGTTTCCCATCGGACCATTACGCCGCCTCTTGGCAGCATCCGTCGGAGTTTAGGCTAACCTGGTTTTGTTATTGTTATTAGCAACCGTCACTGCTTTTACTGCCCCCCTGACCTATCTCCAGAATCAGGAGGTCATTGATGAACAGATTCAGTGGGCCAATGAATACGCCAATGCCCAATTGGCCAACGGTCGCCAGATAGCTGAGAAGTATATCGACGATGCTAGTGTCCGCGCCCGAGCCACTGCTGTCGAACTCACTCAAAAGGTTCAAGGCTACGCTGGAAAGAAGTCTCCTACTGCAGAAAAATCGCAGGCATCCTCACACTCCGCGAACAACGGTCCCTCCCACCAATTTCCCGATGCGCCCAAGTCCGATCTTCCAGCAGTCGATAGCGAAAGTGATACCAAGGTTGCCGCGCCTGAACCTGAGCCTATACTTGCCTAATTGTTTAAAGACGAAATCTCCGTCACTCGAAGGGTTTGGGTGGATGTCGGGCGTTAAGCAGAGGTTAGGCGACATTCGATGGGCGAAACTGATATCGGCACTTGAAAACTCAGTTTCTAAGTGGGCAGTACGAAAAACAAAAGTCTAGGGGATATGGGTGTATTTTTCTTTCTTGTTTCTTCTGCTTTTTTCTTTATCCTCTTTCAAGTTTTTTTGTGAAAATCTCCTGAGAGCGAACGCTATCGGGAATGGCCGGTCTGAGGGCTAAGGAGGCCCGTCACGTTGTTCCTTCTACTTATTAAACTGCATTATCTCTTAGCTACGATGCCCTGCTTTGCTGTCATTTGATGGGAAACGGTTTCGAGGGTTCGCTCGTCTTTTGTCTCGGGGCTTTTTATTTCGGCTTTACTCTATGGGAATGCGCTAGCCGTCGTCGGAGTGCTGTCTGCCTATTTACTACTTCGCTGCCTGTTGTTGCTGTTGGCTTTTCCTTCCCTAACCACCTCAATCGCTTCTTTTATTATGGTAGCCTGATAATGCAGCGCTATTTATGATGCAACCATTCGGGTGTTTTTTACATTTCTCATACCGTATCAGTTTATTGCCGTGTCTCACCGTACTGTGACCAGGTGATTTTTTTTCCTCCCTCCGGCGGAAAAAGCAATTATTGTAGATCTGTGCTTGTGAGTCGCATCACGGGGTTGGGGCTTCTTCCTTGTCGTAACGTGAATTATGAAAGTATAGGAAAAAGAAAATAACGCGAGAAAATTGCAAAGGATGCCGGAAACTTTTTTTTTTAACTACACGATGGGAGTCGGCAGCCAGCACGAAAAGGAAAGATAGCCCAGTCTTGCCATCATAGCGTCTCGCGCCCCGCCGTGAAGCAGAAGAAAGTAAGAAAATCGATCAATCGGCCCCTTTAAGAGTACATCGAGAACGCCGTCCGGCCTGTTTATCCATCCCATCCACACATCAGCATCCCCGAGAAAAAGAGCACAAAAACCGGGGGAGAAGAAAAAAACTCACACAAAGGACAAGACGCAGAATTACTACTCTTGAACCACTTGAACAAGCACGTCCCATGGAACTTATTCTTACACGTGGCGCACGCCTTGTTGGGGAGCCTGCGATCGGGGGTGACGGCCACGATAGAGTAGCAGATAGCGCACTCGGCCACGCCCTCGAAGTGCAAGGCTAGGTTCTTGCGGAAGAGGGCGAGGCCGTCGATGATGGAGGCGGACTGGAAGTTGATGACGGTCTGTGAGGCCAGCTGCATCTTGCGGAAGTCCTTCTCCGTCAGGCCGATACGTCGCGCGCCCTCCACCTCCACCTGGCGCAGCGGAAAGGTTGGCGGGATACGCACGCGCATCTCCATGGACTGGTCATCAATGGGATATGTTGCCGTTACCTCGATTGTTAGGGCCTTGAGGATTTTGACGGTCATTTCGTCCTCTTCACCTCTCCCTACACCCACACTTCCTCCGGAGTGAGACTGGATCCAAGCTTGGACGGAGGAGAGTTCTCGCTCGATTAGCAATGGCGACATGTACTTCTCCGTAAACTCCTCTACCGCGAGCACCTTCTGGCGGGATCTGCATTCTGTCCACCAGCGCTTGACGAGGGATGGGGTGTGGCGGAGAGCTAGGTAGTAGATGTGTGTCAGTAGCCAGTGGACTTCCCGAGCGGGGTTTGTGCTGTCTTCTAGTGAGGAGCCGAGGGTGTAAGTTTCGAATGGGAGCTTGGAGGCGTCAATCGGCTTGCCGCGGGAGTGTCCGAGGATGTCGAAGGTGTAGTTAAAGAGGGGGGTTAGGATATCAGCATCTTTTAAGGCTTCGACGTAGGCTGTTCGGACTTTGAAGGACTGTTGGGCTGTATTAGATACTAGAGATATGGGAAATAGTAAATGATGGGAGGGGGTACGTGCGGAGTTTTCAAAATGATCGAATATCAGGATCCAAGTCAGGAGGTAGCCGCGAAGGTTCCAAGACATGCCGTGCTCACTATCTAGTTCCAGCGCTCCGTCGCCTGTTGGGGGTTCCATAGCCAGCGAGAGTAATTCCTGAGGAAGTGAGAGTTCGAAGTTCTCTTCTTTTGACAAAGCCGCCTCTACTGATACCTCTTCTTGCACTGAAGGGATGTGTCGATGGAGAATCTCAAACGCTGCCTCTTGTATAGAGCGTGACGGGACATTGAGAAGGGAGTAAGTCTCTTCCGGACTGCCAATATACTTCAAATCTATCCCCTTCGTAAGGCGAGCCAAGAGGGCATTACAGAGATTCCGAGGTTGGTCGTGTTCATCACCAACTACCTTGGTCAGCCATTTACATATTCCCAAGCGAGAACAGGGAATCCAAACTTCTAGAACTGCGAAGCAGCCCCATCAGAGAGGTGTGCATCACATCGGCCTGCCTATCCCACGCATCCTCAAAGTCATCGTTCTCCTTATGAAGTGACTTTAGCGCTTGGAACAGCTTCAGCGATGCAAAAATCACTGACAGATCTGTCTCTTCGACACTGGTGCACATCTATCCCTCAGTTTAACTTTTACTGAAGAAAAAAAATACAACCGGATGAACATACCGCCCAGCAATTAGCCACGTATTCGCAAAGCAGTTCCCAATGCTCTCCGTAAAGCTCCTTGATAACCGGTAGGATAGTAGCAATGGCCTTCGAAGCCTCCACAATAACCGAATAGCTAGGGTTCACCGCAAATGCTTCATCCTCAAACCAACTAAGAAGATGCTTGATAAGGAATATCGCTCTTTGCTGCGGTAGTGGTGGCGTGTCCTGTCCGGGCTTAGGTAAAGCTGCGTTTAGTAAGACGATTTTTCGTAGACCCGCTTCTCCAGCTTTGGAAGCTGGTATGCCTGTAATGTCACTCGCTAGCCCGTTCCTTAACTTCTCAGCCTCCTGAGTGCGCTCTAATAACTCGCCAAGTCCTGTCAGTATTGCTATGCTGCGGTGAATATCCTGGCCTTTTCTAATGTCTATTGACTGCAACCAGCTCTGAGATTGATCCGAGGAGATCTTGCGATCCTCAGAAAGGGTGGAAATCATTGCTTCTAATATCCTAGCGGAATAAAATCCTTCCGGAGTCTCCTGCTTTGATGTATCCAAAAGGCAGTCCAGTAATTTAAAGATATATGCAGGAACCTTGTTTGCTTCTCTAGCCTCAGGTTCCGGCTCCTTCAAAGATTCAAAGAAAAAGTGCTGGGCTCCAAAAACAAACTCCATCATCTCGGCCTCCATACCCGAAGAATATTGATTCCACAGATCATTTGACTCCCTGATGGTAATGTTGTCACTTGCTAGTATTGAAACTAACATAAGATACTTCAGAAGAGTTACTCTTGAACCATCAGTGATACCCTTCAAGGTATTTGCTGCTCCCTCGTCATTCCTTTCAAGGACTCCCATGGATTTGAGAAACTCGACAACAAAAGCTGCCATCCGCAAGACCCTAGATAGGCCATCCAGATCACGAACTATCTCCTCCGAACTAGCGTCCTCCTGGAGGCCCTTAACTAGAAAGACGGCACCGCCAATGGGATTAGAGATAGCTAGTGATGGCCTGGGAGCTTTCTTCAAGAATGGATTCAAATTAGATCTCCATTGATCCTCCTTGAAGAAGACCTTCTCGACAAGTGCTGCCCGCTCATCTTCCGGAACCCGGCGAACCAAATCGTGTGCCCTCTCAGCCAGAAAGTTAAGGCTGGCGGGGAATCAGAATCTTCAAACATCCGAGCAAATGGTAGGACATAACATACCCAGGATCTAAGTCTTTCGGTTCAAGAACACTTTCTAACAGGGCATCTAACAAGGAGCTAACTAGAGTCCCCGAACTATTAGACAGCTCCTCCTCAAGAATCTTATTTAGTCTTCCTGCGGCATCTGCAATCTCATCCGAAGGAGATCCTGACAGGACGAGCAGCATAGATAAGAACTCAACACCACTCTCTGAGCGGGTAAACTCCGCCAAGGCTTCTCTCGGTACTAATCTAAGCTGCTCGAGGACTCTCATAGCGCGATCTTCTTCCTCAGGAGAAAGACTGTTTGACAGTTCTTGAAGCATTGTCGCGACTGTCGCCTCGGAAATAACTGTTCCTACGCCGATTGTGAGCATATATATCTCAGTGCATGTCTCCCGGAGTTCATACCTGAAGAAGCCATAGCCGCCCTCATTATTTCCCAACCTATAGTGTTGTCCGTGTTAACGCTCTCCCGCATTTTATTCACGACATAAGTGTCCAATTCCTGGACAAAGGGGAGTTTCCCTTGGAGCAGTGGAGGAGTCGATTCGAAAAGCTGAATTACTGCAGTCTCCCTTCTCTCCTTCTCTAAGGACGGAGCCAATAGAGCCCTAATGTTTTCATCCCAAGCCCTCCGGAACAACTCTTCGCCCGCAGCTTTACTAGCGCAAGCTATAAGCCCAGATAGTACTTGCTTCCATGAAGGTGACGACATGAATTCCGGGGCATGATCTGCAAAAAATGATATGACAGACTAAGGTCCATCAGCTCCTGCCGCACCTACTCAAATTGGCTCGAAACAAACCTTTTTTACCTCCTCAATCTTCAGAATCTGGGGACATCGCATGAGTAAAGACTCGAATAATAACGTGATTTCAACATTTTCTCCTAGTTTCCTCGTTAGCTCTGCTCTTTTCAGCGAACACACATAAATCCAAGATGTGCACCTTTTCCCTTGATGACGCGATCCAGACTCAAAAGTAATATCCTAGCAATGCTCTCTTTCACAAGGTTAACCACGGAATTACTATCCTTCTTGAGTATCTCTGTAGAGAAATCAACCCACTTATGCCAGGGATTTGCGCGGTCATCTGGGGAGTTGCTTTTCTGGTCGGTATCAGGGTTAATATTATCTGCTATAGATCTCTCTAGCTTCTCCCAAACTTCTTTCAAGACAAGATTAGCAATTTGAGCATCCGCCATCGTCCCTGCCATAGTGATGCCAGTAGCGCATATTTCAGCTCCAAAATGAGGTAACCTGAACTGTGCATTCTCAGCATCTTTCAACAAGAACCCTTCAAAGACAGGGTAGAGTGCGTCTCTCAGGATATAGGCAGTGACTTCATCTTGAGTATCGACTTCCCCCGTCGCCATCATATGATAGCAAACCCGGAAGTAAGCACCCCAGGCGGCAGTTACGTGTGATCTCGGCTCAGGCCCGTCCCAAAGCCCGTCCAGAATACTTGCTACCAGTTCGGTAACCCCTTCGACATTCTTCGGGAGAATTTCTCGAGGCATCAAGGTAATCATTTTTGAAACCTTGTGCCAATACTCTGGCGGCCCACCCTGGCTCCCACGTTTTATGAACTTTATCACAAGAGAAAGCGGTGTTTTTTCCCGAGGAGGTGTCACCGATATCCAAGCTTTGTAGGTGTGCGAAGTCAGGTCTAGGATCGCATCTAATAGCTCTGTGACAGAACCAGTCTGGGGTGCCATTAACGCCTTTACCATCAAGGCGTTGGCTACAACCTCCAGACCTAATAAAATGAAGCCTATTTGCCCGTCAGCAACGGGTAAGCTAAGTCCCTTGTGGTGAAAAAAATAATACCCTCTTGGCTTGCTAAACACGTTCTTAGTAGTTTATAGGTAGACCTCCGGAGATACGGGTCATCATAGCCCCCAAACCCCCAAAGGTGAGCCTTCTCAAGAAGTTCCTCATATTTCTCGGATTGCTTTCCGATCTCTTCTGGCGGTAGTTGACCTACAATTATATAAATAGTTAGAATATTACGTTTCGTCACATTAAATCACTCGGAACGATTGGATGAAGAGAAAACGAACTGATAAGGTGCGCAACCGTGTGAACGCAAGTAGCTATAACTCTCGCAAACTTAGATTCTGCCTCGTCGGGAGAGAACTGTCTCTCATCGCTCAATGAATTTACAGTCTCATTCTCAATAACATTAGAACAATAGTCCAAAATATCCGGTTGGTAAGCCACCCAGACATTCCGTATCTTCTCCTGCGTACCGAATACCACGTTCAGGGACTCCCCCGCTGCCCTTGCAGCGCCCCGGTCGCTATCGTACAGCCCAGCCAGCCAGGGTCCTACGACCTCCGGCATGTGTCTAGCAACCTTCTTCCCACTCTTCTGCGAAATAATTCCGTGGACGATGTGGGCCAATCGACGCACGCCTATCGAGATATCCGTTGACAATCGGGGGTATAATCGAATCTGGGAAAACCAACACGAACGAAAGTGGTCAACGGAAGGAATAAGTCAGCAAGTCCCACTTAAACTTGTTCTGAGTCAGAAAGTGGGCGGTGCGAACCCATGCCGCGAGTACTATATCCTCCACGTCCCCCAAGCCGGTGGTTTTTGCTTGTAGATCCTCCAAGGCTTTAGATTTTGTAGTTTCGTCCTTCTTCGACAGGAGCTTCAGCAGAACCACCATGGAAGGATCAGACACCCCGGCTAGATCGGGCCCTTCAGATGTGTATGAAAGCAGAGACACTGCGGGAACGTAAGGAACTTTGGAAGACGGCCCAGGGCTAGCTCTGTTATTCCGAGTAGAGCCACTATCCTCATTCCTACCGCCAGCGCTTTTACCCCCTCGAGCAGAGGCAGCCCCACCACGACGAGAAGACGAACTGCTACCGCCCCGAGAGGATGACTTCTTCTTGCTCATTGCCGGAATAACCGCAGAATCCGGTAATTTCTGCTAACGAGTTCCTGAGATTACGGGTATTGGTTGGGGAGAGAAAGGCGTTTGGCTCCTCGGCGTAAAGTGCAGAGCCAAGTCACGGCTGCGTGAATTTACAGACAAGCGGCAGTGGAATGACGACAATTGCTGCTATCCAGCAAAATTAGTAAGCATTCTTGGCAACGGAACTCTTGTGAGATTCATTCGCTGTCACTCGGATAACAATTTCAAGACCTGAGTTGAGAGAGTGCTGTAATGACATTATAGATCTAAAGAGCTACAATAGGTTCACCTCAATAGAAGCGTTAGTGAGTACAAATTCTAAGATGCAGAATTCCTCTCAACATCACCCTAGACCGAGTTGCTATATCCAGCGAAGCATGATATTAGCAAAAGGAAATAGCAGCCGCCCGGTACTGCCCCTAAATGGTCCAGAGACATTGTGAAGCACAAAAAACAGGTTTACACCAATGGAGCAGTTGCGCCCCCCACGCTCTAGGCTCCACTTTGAGCAACAAGACACATTCCACGTCCTAAGAGAATACGAGTTTCATTCAAATAACACTGCATTCCACCCTAAGACCCAACGTACGGATGTGAGCTAGGACATAATCCAGCTAAAGATAATCTAACTACGACGGCAAAACGCTTCGAAAAGCAGGCCCGTCTAGATTCCGGCAGAAATACAACTAGACGCTAAAACTTTTAAAAGTGTTGGTTTTTGCTTCCTCGAGCCTTCTCAAGCATCCCCTTACAAAACCGCATCTACAAACCAAGCTTTAACCCTCCCTTCTTAGCAAACTGGCCAATTTCTCATCCTCAGAATACTTTTTGAGAGCAAAAGCTTTCCAATCCTCCCAAGATTTCTCGGAGTAGATATCAAATTCCCTCAAAAGTCCCATAAATGCCTTTCTATAGTTTTCCATGTCCTCATCATAGAGGGTATAACCAACGCAAATCCGAAATCTTTGGAAGATCTTCCCCAACCGAACGCAGTCACCAAGGTTAATATTTGTGGGGTGATTCGCGCACTCGTGACTAGCACCATCCAAAAGCCGCGCGAACTCAAGCTCAGAACTACTGAGTGTTTTTCTCTCTGAAAAAAATTCTTTTGAATTCCAAAGGGCTATCGGTGATGTGAATGCCTCCGTCTTTTGGGCTGTGTATGCACCTTCCCAGTCGATTATGCCGGTGATGTTGAAGTCTTCATCAACCATAATATGATCACCCTTGTCGTCAAAGTGACGCAAATAAAACTCCCCGGTCTCCTGTATGTCCTCTGACCACCGCCCTAATAAATCGAAAAGGAACTTATGAATGAGGAAGGCATCAACAGCCCAGAATGGGTATAGTTCTCCCACAACAATCATATGGAGAATTCGAGGGATTAGTTCATGATAGAAATCCCTCAAATTAATAAAAGGTCCTGGAAAGCTGACATGCTGTTGGGTATCACGACCCCCACCATTTATGAGAGCTAAGTCCACCATCAGGTCGTGAACAATAGGGCCAATATTTGCCGACCCAGGGGTATCTAGAGATCCCATAAGTGGAAAGGGATGACGATAAAGTTCCTTATAGATTTCGGCCAGCTGAACCAAAACTTTACTCAGCTGTCCACTCGTAGGTGAAGAGGAAAGCAAATTATTCCCTTTGATCGTTTCCATCAATATGTACCCCGATCCTACTGGATTGTTGGAATCCAAGGCATACGCAAAAACCGCTGGCACAGGGACTTTGGTTTCCTTCCTCAAGAAAGAATAAGTTGCCACTTCGCTTCTAATCAAACAAGGCCGCACCGCCGCTGGTAGAGTGGAAGCATTACGACGTTTCAGTCTTGCCATCCAGCTGAGGCCGTCATCAAATACTAGTTCAAGATGGAGGTTGATAGCCCCCATGGCAGAACGGAGAGAGGCTCTGTCATAACCAAAAGGTCTCACGAAGCAGGAGATGCCACCCCGGAGCTTAGAGGCAATCAGAGTGAGGGCGTTGACATTGATGGTCTGGAAAAGAGCCCTCAGCTCCTCCGCCAAAGCGTCCTGACCGGCAACCTCGTACTCCTTTGTCTGAAAACCATCAGTTAATCTGAGAGGGAGAAGGGGAAAGGTGCCAGATGGAAGTTCGGCAGCAGCACTAGAAATACATACATTCACTCTTGGACACTGATGAAATTCAGACTGTAAATGTAACAAACAGAGATGCCTTCCACAGAGTATACAATCCCCATGCCTGCGAACTGCGGAGTTCAGACAGGCTGTATAATCGCATCCCCAGAGGGGCATACTGCCGTTGGTGGTTCGAAACTTGTTGCTGGAAGAGTCCTCAATAGCGTTGAGGTTTCTAGAAGCCCAGGGGAAAGGTTTGTGGGAGGAGTTAGTTTAGTAAAAGTTGGGGGAAAAAAATTGGGTTTGCTCTTGTGAGCTTGCCGTGGCCAGCCTCGCATATGCGCTTTGAGTACGATAGCTAGGGGTGAGGGCTTCGGCTTCTACTGGCCAAAACTCTTGGGGGGGGTTTCAGGGTGGAGAAAAGTCGGGCAAACCCTCTACGAGGACTCCACGATGTATTGCTCTCTGAGTGGCGGAAGTCCCAGACGAGCCAATCACACACCCCTTCACCACACGCACCCCAATCGACACACAACAGGTCACATTTGCCCAGAGAGACAGGTTTTATGATACCAGAAGCAGGGAGGGACGTACCAGAGCCCAGAAACCATACTCGAGTAGAGCACCTCACCTATTCATCAGCACCCACTCGAACATTGTCCCACCTATAAAACCCAATCACAGCAGGACAAGCACAGGTCCCGGGCCTGTGGTCCTCAGGTCACTGGGCTGGAGTTGTGCTTTCTTAGAGGTGACCGGAATCAGTCGGAATGGAGCTATCATATGGCGAACTTGTCAGCAGCTTGCAGTTAAGCCGCACCGGTTGGAGGGGGGCTCATGCAACCTTACTTTGGTTCTGATCGGGTGGGTTAGTAAACGAACTTGAACAGAATCATAGAATGTCACTCCTTTTGTCGCTAAACCATTTCAGGAGCCACGGGGCACATACTTGTACAAGTACTGAAGACAAACTGCTAGTGCAGCTCTAGGTCCGTTCTAACTTTTCCCAGCCTATCTGTATGGTGTTAAACTATCTTTTGTTGGTCAGATCACGGTGGGGATGCCCGTCCCGGTAATACAAGATCCCCCATGGGATTGTTTAAAGGCTTGGAACCACATTCTATCTGCACCCCATAGTCACTTGTATTCGCCATGCGGTACTTGTACAGTAGCGCACATTGGCGCTAACTCGAGAGTGGAGTGGTCTGCTCATAAGATACCAAACCTAATACCGCGAGTTCTCGTATGGGTCGGATTGACGCTAGTGAAGGTTCATTGTTCTGCCAATTTCTTCTTCTTTGTCTCTTTACGTGTGACAAACTCACCGGAGTGCAGTAAAATCGTAGGCCCCTCAACGCCTAGTTGGCATATTAGAGACTTCGTGGAAAGGTCCCTGATGCAGGCAAATGTTATTCTGAGCCGCCAGACTGCTAGGACTTGACTCTGTATGTGAAAGCAAAGAGTCCCTATTAGAGAGGTTCTGAGGCGCGTGCGGACGTGAACTTGGGCGTTGGTATATGTGAGAAAAGGGCTGCTATCATAGTAGCCTATCATAAGGGAAGGAGGCCCTGCAGTCTACTCGAGTAGTGTGAAAAAAATTGCACATGAACTACAGTACACGTGATATTTAGCAAGATTAAATATAAAGGAATACTCGAGTAGGTGAAGCTTGACATCTAAGTTAGCCCCTTCTCAGCGCTCCAACTGACAGACAGCTTGAAAATAGAGGGAACGAACAAAAGAGATATATTGGTCCTGTGTGAGAAACAGAGTGTCTTTGATGTTTTTCTTTCTATTGTTGTATGTACCAGTAAAATATAGTGGAGGTCATTGACAGCATATTATGAAGTCCCCTTCTTTAGATCCGGAAGTTTAGACTAAAACATGAACTATGATACAGTATGTTCACACCTCAGACCAAGCCCTAGTCTGGACTTGAATTAGCTTGCCTACCCAACCGTATTTAGAAGGTGGGAGGCATTTGCTGCACCGACAAGGGCAAGTTCACCTTCATAGCTACCATAGTTACAGAACCTCCCCTCTCACTAGAGCTTTCCCCTAGCGATCCTTAGTTCTAGCCCGACTCATGCGAAAACCTACCGGTACAGCAGTTCGTTCCACATCCCCAGACTTCTCGATGTTTGGTAAGATGCCCATATTGTGCCGGTGCGAGCACCCGGTACCCCTACAAGCACCAATTCCTGGAGGATAGAAGCAGTACCAAGTTACCGGTGGCGATACGGGCGAACTGCCTGGTTTTTACAAGAGTGATGGGGGCCAATAAGTGCTTGTACTATCAGTACTTGAGAAAGTGAGGCTTCATGATATCCCCAATTGTAAGGGCTTGATGCCCTGAAGATAACTGCGCCCAGTGATTGTCCACCCCTAAGAGAGTGCTATATACCATTTCTCTGACTCCCTCTGCTCGAGCGAGCGAAGTACTGTTCAGAATACGATCCCCCCAATGTTCCTTCTTACGCCACCAAAACGCATCGTTCTCAACAATTCCTAACCGGGAAACCTACATCACCAAAAAATAAACCAGACCTGTTGTATTATGAGAAGTCTTTGGACATGCCGGTACTTGGGCACGGTGCAGTGCGGTTCAAGAAAAAAAAATCGATTTCTTGTCCTGGCGAACAAGTAATAAGGATCGTTCTGACCTGAAACTTTGACCAGAAAACTGCGAAAGACCAGGACAAGCTAAATAATTATATTTCAATGTCGAAAAAAACGACAATGATAAACCAGCGATGTATCTTTCGCACCACCTCCAATTTTCTATTAATTTTTTATATATCTCGATTGGGTATTGCCTGATTGACTCCCCAGTTGTCGCTGACGCTGCTACGGTACAGTACCTACTATTGCGCACCACAGCAGAGTGACGGCGTCATAGGAAGCCAGAGTGTGGATGGCACAGTCATGGCTGCCCCCCATTCTTACAGTAGCCCCTCTGTTTGGAAAACCACAAAGTTGTTGTCGTAAGCGATCTCACGCGTGAACCTTCTTTGAACCCGGCAGTACCCTACAGGTATCACCGGTATCGTAATGAAAGAACCGCCAGGCACCAGACCCCAGTTACGGTGCACGAGGACATAACATCGCGATCAACCAAGGGACCTTTGATCCTCCACCTCTCAACTACAACAGTGCACACTGCCCGTACCTACCGTAGTACGGTATCCCTCCTCCGACGCGCACCCTTTGTGGTACACAAACAAATGTACGGTGCCGCCCCGTTCTCTGCAAGGTCCGAACGCGCGCTCCCTGTCTTTCATGTGGCGAATGAGGCTCTTATATAACAACGTCCTTTTGCCCTGGGAGTTCCCCGTGCCTGACCGCGCCTCCGAGTGACTGACATTTAAAACATTCCTGATCAAGCCAAGTACCCTACCGGTAATCTATATGACGATCTACCTGTAGATTGTTGAGATATAGAAGAGAAAGAAGAGAAAGAAAGTGGAAGGGGAAAAGAGAAAAAACAACCAAAAAAAAAAACCCAACCCACCCGCGATCCGAAAATGTCTAGTAATTACGGGAGCGATATAAACCTTGACGACGAAGAAGACCTCTTAAACATCCTCGACGGTAACATCAACGATAACACTGAATACGACTCGACACCATCGTCAACCGATTTCCCTCAACGAGGCCGTGAAGGAAAGCGGGTCGCGATAGGCAATAATGGCTTTCCGGAAATTATTAACGATATCAATCCGACTAGTCCACAACCCCGCCAGTTCAAAGAGGGTGGTCTTTGCTCTAGTGTCCCAATGTTCCAGAACTACTCCGTCGATCAGAATAACGAGGATGGACTTATTCGGTACCCCGAACTCAGTGTCGGGAAGGACGACGAATTCATCATTCAGTACCCTAACCTCCCTGCGTGCGCAGATGGTGAGAAAACAGATGATCCCCCTCCATTCGCAAAAAAAAAAACTTCTCAGAAAAGCAAACTCTAACCGACGAGAAAGCAAGTGGTAGCAATAGATGATGAACAGTCAAACCTCACCAGTACTCCCCCGATTCCAAGTCGAACCGCTAGAACCCAGCTGGAAATGCAACCCGCTGATGCACCAATCCCCCTCGAGAACGATATTCGTTCCCCATTCGATCGATTCCGATTACGAAGGAAAACTCTGTCAGTAACGGATTTGGTGTCTGGTGTGTGGTGTGAGCAGCAGTTCAAGTATAGACTCGAGCGGGGGTTCACACGGCCAACACCAGCTATGAAGAGGGGCACGAAGGCACATAAAGTCCTCGAAGAGGAGATTCACACACTTGTTCAGGTGGAGGTTACTACAAATGAGGACCAGTGGGGGTTGAAGCTGTTCAACATGTGCCAAGGGCTACTAAGTTTACGCCGTGGTGGGCTAACGAGAGAGCTGAACGTATTCGGGTTTCTCAGAGGGTACTTTATACAAGGCATCATCGACGAGATATCATATACCAACCCCAGGGCACATGTGGCAACAAAATCACCCCCAGCAGCAGCATCAGATAAAAACTCGGATTCAGATTCAGACGGTGGGGTCCCACTACCAATCGATCTCACTGGCTCCTCCCCTCCTCCTTCAACCCCCAAACACAAATTGGTGGCATATATATCAGACAACAAGACCCGTGCCACTCAAACAATCCCTGGAGGCTCCCAATTTCATGCAACAGCCCTTCAATTAATGTTCTACCACCACCTCCTTTCCAGCCTCTGCGCTGGAGATGTAGACTTCACTAAAGTTCTGGAGAACTTCGAGCTTGATGGCTCCAAGAATTTCTCAGACAACTTCCTTGCACAAATCGCCCCTATAGATTCCGAAATCAGTCTCGAAGAACTGCTAGATAACAACTCCCTCTGGGGCCTCTGGTGTATCCTTCAGCGCAAACTAAGAGAGAACATCAACACGATCGGCGATGCTCTAGCAGTCAATTACAGGAGCCAGAAATATGGCAATGTCATGGAAATCAAAACCTTTGACTATAACAAGACGTTTTTAACCAAGCATTTGAGCCATACCATCGACTGGTGGGAGGGTAAGAGGCCAACTGTGGGAGTAGAAATTGAGGAGGCATGGAAATGTAAGCCACCCATTCCCCTTCCATTCCGCTCTGATAAGTCTAAACCTAACAAAAAAAAACAGGCGGAAAATGCGAATTCCAATCAGATTGCACCTGGCGCCTGAGCAAGGTCGAAGAACTAAAGCAAGCAAGGGAAGCGAAGAAGAAGTCCAAGCGCAAGCGTTCAACAAGTCCAAAGAAGCCGAAAAAGACCTAGCCTTGTGAAGATGGGGAGATGTATTATCTACTGTAGTATGTAACTTTCGCTTATGCGACACTTGCTATTACGTGTCTGGCCTGGCCTGCCTTGTTCGGCTCGGCGTCCGGTGCAGTCCACTCTACTTGTACTATAACATATTTTACCTACTCGAGTACACTACATACCTTACAGGGAATTGTATCTGTCCTGCAGGAAAGGACAGTGGACCATACGGCACAATGTCAGTGGAAAAATTTCCCATGCACTGTTTTGCTCATCTGATACCAGCACCCCCCACGCCGACCCCATCGAAGGACGAATATACGGCCTGAAACAATGCTACTATACCAGTACTTACCCCTCACAATATCACCCCCCCCCGGTCGAGCACAGTATAGTACAGTACGTGCCAGCCCGGGAAAACGTGTGATACCACCTAAAACATACTCACCCCAATCCTTTACAAGCCCCATACCCCCCCTCCCCCATATTAGGGAGACAACACTAGCCTGAGTGATACCCCCTCGTTTCTCGTGTCTTTTTTCTTTTACTATTATTATTATTATCATTCCCCTACCACAGCAAGTGAATACCAACCGTCCTCCCTACTTCCCCCCTTCTCCCTCCTTGTTTTCTCAAAGTGGTTCATGCGATATCACTCATTCACCCCCACTCTGCTCATGTTGGAGCGTCCTTCCATACCCGGTATAGTTGACCGCATGGCGGTGGTACGTCAGCTAGAGATATGGCGGTGATGCGGCGGCGAGTGAGGCCGCGTGAACCGGGGAAATCGTGACTGCATCTTTGTTGTGTAAATAGTCGGGGTTCACTCCTACCTCCCTCTCAATCAACCATCAGTCATTTCAACAGTTCGTGCGTTATAATATTATAGACCAAGAGCCGCCCTTACCGATCGTTCTGTTGATCTCTGTGCTTGCTTGTTGTTATACCATGTTATGTTGCGTATACATTCCCGCACCCCCCCCCCCAGTCTTTGCCTTATTTCTTGCTTCACTATATAGTACCCCCCCCCTTTTTCCTTTCTCTTCTTTCCCACTTACTCTAATATCATTCTCTTTGACTTTGAAATCAAAGAGGTTTTATTCACTAAAACTCTGCCGTTCTCGTTCACCAACATGAAACAATCCTAAGATTGTGGGTATTGTGATCATGAACGCTCACTCGAGATTTCATTCCAGCGTCTGGGGCATGTATGATATCATGCTTGGGGGGAGGATTGGAGGTAATTAAAGCGGTTCTCTAGAGCTTCGAATAGCTATGAGTCCCCCCCATCCCCTCTGCCCCTTCCTCCTCCTCCTCCTCCTCCTCCTCCACACCGTAAAAGTAACATGTTTCCGCAGACGGAAGAAGCTATCAAACAGAGAATGGCCCGTACCGCTGCGGTACGGCGGGGAGAAGAAGAGCTTAGAATATGCTATTGGCGATCGCGGGGTGTGTGCGAATGCTTGATATCGTTAGTAGGTAGTGCTCTTGAATTATCAAGATATTGGCTCGATAATACGGTGATAGAAGTATCCTTTATATCATATGTGTGTGGAGCGCAATAAGTGGCACTTTGGTTTTTGGTTTATTTTCGATGAGGTGTTTCAATTTGGGAAATCATTTATAGGGTTGCACTGGTAGGGCAGGTATGATACAGCCAGATAATGTGGGTGATGATGATGTGCCTGCGCATACGGTAGGCATTCATTTAATTAGCCGGGTGAAAAATATGTTTCCCCCCCCCCCGCTAGCACTATTTGAGACGTTATCGAATGGTATCGTACGAGCGAAGAGGAGAAGAAGAAAAAAATAGCAGGAAATATTTCCAAAGAGAGGTGAATCCTTTTTTCCCTTCTTATATAATTCCAGTCTTTTTTTTTTCTTTTTTTTTTTTCTTTTTCCCTTTGCAAAATGCTACTCTGCCATATCGATCCTTCCTTCCGTCCATCCATACTCGAGTATCATATAACCCGGGTGACGAAAACCCTCCCAGGCCGGGAAGCAGATCAGAAGCAGGAATGAACCAGCCCATCCGCAAATCCTTCATTCACCACGGGAGGGGGAATTCGACAAAAAAAAAGATCAAAAAAATCAGCCATGTCTAGAATGATGTGTCATCAGAAATACTTACCTCCTGCCAATTCTAAATCTCCTCCTCCCTCCTCCTCCTCCTCTTCTTGGCGTTGTGCGTCAATCAATTCAATTGAGATCTTTTTTCGGGTTTCTACTCTTTTTTTGGCGAATTTTGATTGATCCAACTTCCCGGTCATTATTCGTACTGTACCGAGAAGCACAGTACTATACGGTACTGTGCTCGGGGGTTATCATAGCTAAAGGCAGAAGGCCGGGCGGACTCGGCACTGCACTAGCATACAACTTTCCTCCCTCTGCTTGTATTATATTAACTAACCCACTCCTCTTCCTACGGGCAGGCTCCAACTTATATATACCCGCGTCTTTGATTTATGGTTCCCTGTCTAGATTGTCGAGGCCATCTTGCTGGCACTCTGCCCTCGCAGGTATGATACTGTACTCGTACAGGTAGGGCTGCTGTACTCGAGTACTGTACTGTACCAGCACTGATAGAGATGGCAGGGGGCGAATTACCGTTCCGGAACCATAACGGCCACGATGGAAATCTAGCGATCAACATGGGGGAATGGTTTAAGCTACCCCGACCTGTTTTCCTGCCCTACTTGGTATCATAGCATAGCAAAACAGAGTGCAAAGTCGTGCCCAGCCAGGAACAATAATAATGCCGGACTTGCCCTTTCAAGTGACCAGGGTACGGTTGTGTTCCAGATTAGGCGCCGGAATCGAAAATATTTCAAGCCCCCCCTGAGATCTACGGTACAGATGTACCTCGACCATTGGGCTAAAGCTTCAGAAGAGCTTGCAGAGACTATACTGGTATCATACTATTATACTTTCTTCAGTATATTTCGCCCGTTTCGATCTTGTGAATTTAACATCCTAGCTGGGCTAGGCAAAGTTCAGCTTTGCACTGTACTAGTACGGTACGGTACTGCGCAAGTACCGATGGCGTGAGGTGGTTTTCTAAGTTTTTTTTTTTTTTTTTTTGTGGGGGACTTTCTCAATGGGACCGCTCGCAGATGGCTATTTTTCTATTTTATTTGGAATTCTTACATATTGTGCTACAGTGATTGTTTGGTTAATTAACACGATAATCTGCTCGAGTACAAGTAATGCGGTTATTCCTGCTCGTATAGTTACCGTATTTTTTCGGATTCGCTAGGGGGGGGCCTGTCTAATTGCCTTTCGCTACCGTATTCCCTTAAGGTGTGGCGATTCGGGGGAACTTTTTTTTTTTCGTCCTCTCCTTGGCTCGGTTGTCCTTAGTTCCAATCCGACTCTTAGTTATCATACGAAGAGATACGACACCGTATTATACTGTGCCCGGGTACACCAGAGAAGGCTACCAGCATAGCACTCTACTGCACTGCACTGTTACCGTATGGTAGAAAATGCGCAACATGCTCTATTTGGACCTGAATCACGGGCTCCTGCTGTCCGGTACTCACGAGCCCCCTCGAGGATAAGTGTGGTTGCTAGAAATAGCGACCAACGTCGTCATATAATATTTATTCACATATGCGCCCCCAAGTACCGCAAATAAATGTTGGATTGTTATCTTTTTTTCTCTTCAAAATAGATTTCTACGGCATCGGAACACTCAATTTCCCTTCACCCATCCATTCTGCGGTACCGGTGCACGCCGAGACTGGTGCCGAGTTGTGGCAGCGAATCAGGCACTTTCTTGCCCCGTTAGGGGTGCAGTACCTGCGTTAGCGCGGATCTGTGGTGTTAGGCTAAAGCTAAAGCGGAGATTTGTTGACGAAACGTGAAATGACGACAACAGGGGTGTGTTTTCCCACCTAACCCGGCCCTTCGAGATGGTGAGAGAGTGAGAGTGAGAAGCGAGAGGGAACAAGAGACAGGAAAGGAAGGAAAGAGAGAGAGAGAAAGAAAGAAGGAAAGAAGTCTGACATGGCAGATGGGGAAGTGGATTATGGCACAGTTGATGAGGAATGGTCGATGAGCGGTTCAGTGCGGTAGTGAGGGAAGAGGAGGTAGGAAAGAGCAGGGCAGGGAATGGTTGGCGCTTTACGCTATCTTCCCCTTTTCCTTTTCCTTGCTTGAATGACTGGATTTCACCGCTGCATTTAGGTTCAAGTTGGTATAGTGAGTGTCGTGAGGCACTGCTAGGGGCATTCGGGATGGACAAGTCTTGATCGTGCTCCTTCGATTCGATGCCCCAACGCGAGTGGCTAGTTGGATCGCAGTGCCGGTACCGCTACTCTCAATATCCAATCTCCCTTCGCGCCCAAATACCGTAAAGAAAACGACGAAGCAGAGTGAACGGGCTGTAATAGTCAGTCACCAATATTGCCTCAGTTTACTAGTACTTGTACCAGGCATGGGCTGCAGGAATGATCAAGGTGAGAGGTGAACGGGAGGTAGCAGATTCTGTGATACGGGAAAAGTGCTGGTACTACTAGTACGGTACGATGCGCACTTCGCTGCGCATATCCGGCCGGGTGAACACGAGAGATGCTAGTGGGAACGTGGTGTCGCAGGGGACACTTTGTGCTGGAGTTGGGCTTTCTACATTGCTTTGGTTGGGCAATTGAATGGGAATATCACCAAACTTTTGGAGCAATTTAAACTTACCCACTGGCTACTCGAGTACTCGAGTATACACTCGAGTACCCCTGCCCCAGCCAGTACTGGTACTTGTAACCCACTTGAGGAAGATTTCCTTGTATTTTTTATTTCCTCCTCCCCTTCCTCACCAAATGGGCTTCTTTTTCATTGATTTAGCAGTACTGTAGTTTATTTTTCTTTGGCTCCTTACTTTTTCAGCGAATTAGCCGAAGGAATTCCTGGCCCTGGTGTGGATTGCTTCCATGATCCCTGGAGATGGGGGAATGGATGATGGGGGGACTCAATTGGCCAATTGAGCCTCGAGCACCCCTGAAAAGATATTGCTCTTTTTGTATCCGCTGGCCGTCTTGGAGGGTGAGAGAAGACATCGCGAGTGAAGGTTCATGTGGACACACTCTAAATCTGCTGCCAATAGACCAAGACCCTACAAATAACTAGTTCTTTTGTTATGTGTGAGTTGCTCGCATCTGTTGCAGTACCGTGGGTGAGTGGTACTTGTCTAGGGTCGGGGGAGGAGGGAGGTGCCTCGGACAGTACCGGTACCGTCCTAACAGCACCAGCAGCCCCCAGCCGTGGTACACACACCTAAGCTAACGCCTGGCCTCGTGGGCCTCCTTTTCTTTGGCCGCTTCCCCCATGAAGTTCGAAGCCTCCCTTTTCCTTCCCTCTCTGTTTCTTCCTTCCTTCCCTCTGCTCTCCCCCTTCTATTTTCCGCCCACGGTACCCCCCTTCCCCTCCTCCTCCTACCTCGTGAATTCTCGTAACGTTTGGCTGTCCTTCCTTTATCAGCAAACTTCGAATTTTACCCTCTTTTTTCCTTTCGATTCCCCCCCCCCCCCCCGGTCTCTCGTTTTTTGTCACTGCGACCTTCAGGAAAAGAGCCAATTGTTTCCACCCACACAAAACAAACTACCTCACAGACATCGCGTGCTTAGGTCAATTCCTTAAAAGCCAGAGTAGCATTCACACAAATTCAAGATTTGCCTGCTGAAGGCCCATCATTTGGTTTCGCTATCCGGTTTACTATTTGTTAGCCGAGATGGAACCGCATAATCATCACCGTCGTTCCCGTGTCATGCACAGAGACGTTCATGCGCTCCCCAAGAGGGTTGAAGTTGTTACCGATATCGTCTATGTCACAGCGTCCGTTAGTGCAGGAGGAAAGGTTGTTGGGTTCACTACTTTGGATGAGCCTGTTGCAACGACTCCTAGTCCGACTAAAGTTGAGCCCAAGGTTACCAGCAAGCCCGCGTCGTCTGATAAACCGCGGCCCCCGACTACGAGTGAGACGCCTAAAACTACTGAGGTTGCAAAGACTACTCAATCAGCACCAAGCTCGACTAGTGGTATGGTCCATTTCTTTCTCTCGTTTGTTAATTGGTTTAGAGGGAAGATTTATTGATATTGTGTAGAACCGACCAAGGTGACTAGCCCGACTTCTACATTTGCAACAAGTACTTCTGCCACTGCGTCCACTTCGGAGTCTATTTTGGCATTGACTTCGGCTTCTTTGTCCACACCAACTTCTTCGGCTTCTCCATCTGCATCCGAGACTTCATCTGAGACTTCGGCTTCCACTGCTCCAACTGCGTCTAGTACTGGGGTGCCCGCGTCTGGGGGATTGTCAACTGGTGCAACCGTTGGGTTGGCAGTTGCTGGTGTTGGAATTTTCTTGGTTCTTGGTTTCATTTTCGCGCTTGTTTACCGCAAGAGATCGCAAAAGAAGATACAGGAGGCATATGGAAAACCGGAAGATGAGAAGACCGGTGGTGCTGCTGCGGGTGCTGTCTATACGAACAGCAACAATAACAACCTTTCGCGTGCCGATACCATCACTTGCGAGAAGGCACCTAGAGTTCCGTCTCTAAGGCCTGTCACTCAGTTCTTGCCTAATTTGACTGTCACTCCACCTGCTGCTGAGCCTGCTTCCCAACAGCAGTCACAGGCGCAAGTCCGGCCCCAACCACAGCAGCAAGTTCCGATGGCTGCTGCATCCCCTGTAGGTCTCACGAGGTCTGAATCGCGTAAAGCTCCTCCTCCTGCCTTGGTTCTCACTAAGAGCGGAGAGGAGGTTCCATCTGCTCCGGTTTCTGCTGCTACCACTGCCAATAGTGTTGCTCCTCTGCTTGCTAAGACTCAGACTTCTTCCATAGCTTCCTCTTCGTCGACTGAATATACTGATGGTGGCTCTGTCGCTGGAACTCCTGTCACTGGTGGACCAGCAGGTGCTGTTAATACTTCACCTGTGCATCGTGTTCAAATGGACTTTAAGCCTTCTATGGAAGATGAACTTGGGCTCCGTGTTGGGGGGCTTGTTCGTCTATTGTATGAGTATGATGATGGATGGGTGCGTTTGATATTTCTCAATTTCATGTTTTTATGTTGATTGCTGACTTTTTTCGCAGGCTCTCTGCATTCGCCTCGATCGTTCACAACAAGGTGTCTGCCCTCGTACTTGTCTATCCCAAAGACCTGTGAAGCCGCGCCCCCAAGGATCCCCTCGTCCAGGTAATTCTCCCAACGGCCGCCCTCAGAGCCCGGCTGGAAGTCAGGGTCTTCCTCGCCCTTATTCCCCTGCTGGTGCCCCTCGTGCCCAATCTCCAGGTCTTAATGGGAGTCAGTTCTCTCAGTCTCCAGTCCAAATGCGCCCACAATCACCTGCTCAGGCTCCCCCTCAATCACCAGCAGGTTATGTCAAACAAGTTTACCGTCCAGCTACCCCGACTCAGCAGGCTCAGCTTAGAATTATTCCAGCAGGCCCGGTTCAGCGTCCACAGTCTCCTGTCACACAGTCTCCCATCACTCAATCTCCCATCGCTCAGTCTCCCGTCACTCAGTCTCCTGTCGCTCTCAGAGCTGGGCCTTCTCAGATCACCGTGACCACTACAACTCCCGCAGTTATTTCCGAGGCCGCACCGCCCACTCCGACTTCTCCTGGAAATGAGCCCCAGAGTCCCTCTGGATCCCCACCTCGTCCTGCCGTGGCCCCGGTCCGCCCCTCTCCTTTGTCAAACGAGCAAACAAGCGATCAGGGGTCAGAGCCTACGCAGCCAGTCTTCCACGCCATGTAGATTGGCCACGACGGCGTCCTTGGATAAGTAGCAAAAAACCTCAAACATAAAAAATCAAAAAATCAAGGTATACCTACCACATGACTTCTTGGGAAATGATTCACTGGGGGAGAATCGGTTGCGAGGGGAAGAAGGGAAGAGATTCACATGTCTTGACCTGTGCACTTTTTTGTCGTCCTCATTATCTTCGATTGGGGAAAAGCCTCAAGCAATTGGTGTTCGGTCGGTGGCGCTCTCGCTTTTGTGCGCTTTTTTTTCCTGTCTTTCACATTTCTTTTCTGTCTTTTTCGCGTCTTGACGTGTGCGAACTACTTGTAGTCCGCTCTTTATGTGCAGCTGGTTAGCAGTAGCCGTAATTCGTGCCCGGGGCTGAGGTGGAGGGGGGGGGGGTAGGCGTTCAATCAATACCCTGGAGTGGGAATGTGCCATATATTATCATCTCCTATTTCTGCCTTCTCCCCCTTTTCTCCTAATTTTCCTGCATCCTTACTACTACTATAAATGCCTTCTAATATACCGACGCTAAAATAACACCCCATTCAATTCTTGTACCTTTTTTTTCTTTTCTTACACTTTTTGTTTCTTCTTCTTTCACTTTACCTCCACTATGGCTGGATGGATGGGATTTGCGGATGGAATGCGCGCGCCGAGCGGCGGAAACGTGGATGGGATGCGGAATGGGATTTAAACTTTAATGGATGGGATTTGGATTGGGGATTGATTCTATTGATCGGTATTTTGTCTTTTTGCACTTTTTCATTTTATTTCAAGCTTTATCCGTGGTCACGGTTGGTGGTGGGGTGGGGTGGGAAAAGTTGGTTGGTTTGGTCTTTGGAGGGATGTAAGGGATTGTATTGATTGATGGGGATGAACGAAGTAGAAGTACCGGTAAGGTGGGACGGGGTGGATTGTAATTACCACAGGTGGGATGAATGGATAGATTGGGTGTGAATAGTCTGGTGGTATTTAACACGATCTCTTTTCTGCTACGGTATATTAGGGTATAGATATGCATTTTGTTGATAATAGTGGTAATATGATACTAGTGTGTAGGTTCATCGCTCCTCACTCGCGTGAATCCTAGCTTCGTGGCTTCGTGACATAGGCAACGGCAACTTCGATTGCAAAGGATGGTACTTGTACGTATCGCAGGAAACTGCCGCTGTGCTCCCTCTCGTATATGTGCCTTTCGCAGCCTTCTAGTAACTTACGTTTCCCCGCGACTTGGAAGGGACCTGCATCATTATGTACAACAGCTCGCTCGGCAGACGGCCCGTGGGATATGATACAGTAGGTAAAAGTAGAGTACCGTATGTACCATAACACAAAGCCCCTTGAAACAACCACCACAACACGTAAGCACCTTTGAACAAAGATTACCCCACCAAGTTTCAAAACAACTGTTACCATAACAGCACCATAAACCCCAGCATTCCCGTAGGAAGGAAGGAAGGAAGGAATTATACAACCAACAACTATCCGAATCCAAGGCAGATGGGTTATTATGTAGCCATCATACTCGAATTGTTATAAAGTTAGATTTGTAAGAGTTGGATGGAGATTCACTGTACTGTATTTATTATACTGTACTTAGTATGGTTACGAAAAAAAATATGAAATAAATAAATAAATTAGAAGTAAAACCCAACATCTATCTATCTATCATATCTAAAAAAAAAACTCTTGTTCCCGATCCGAAGATATTATCATAGCTATGTATGATACTACTATGATGATATGATGTCATACGGCAATTATGAAAAACACCCCGGGGGGGTGGAGGGGGGGGGTGCGGGAGAGGTATTAGGTTATGTACCTGCCTGACCTACAGTACCTATCATTCCAATCATACCTACGATACAGTGCATACTTTAGTTTACCCAGCATACCCCCCCCCCCCAGTCCATTTATCTCCAAGTTATTATGTTGGACTACCGCGTGAAGTGATACCGTCCCACCGGCGTGTTTGTAGATAGAAATGAAAACGAAAAAAAAAAACCCCGAAAAAACTATATAAATACATGGCGATGGCGAGTGGCGAATGGCCTTGGCGGGGGAGTGATTTGGGTGTACGGGGAAACCTCTTTGGCAGGTGGGGTGACTCCGATGGATGGGTGGATGGGTGGGTGGCCCGTCTACTTGGGTGCTATCGGTAGTGTTTGTGTTCGTAGGAGGGCTTTTGTGGGTTTCTGTTTTTTGGGTGCTTTGGATACTTTGAGTATGGCGATGGGGAAGGGGGGTGGGATGGCGTTATACGCTCCCGCTGCACTCCCCACCAGGTCGGTTTTTTCTTTCTTTTTCAACAACAAAAAGTTCTCTGCTCGTGGAATAGGTGGCTAAGCGTACTCAAAGAGGACCCCAACCTGATGTTTTGCCAATCTGTATGATATCGTAAAGCTAACATAATGTACAACCCCTGCCATCTTGCAGCGGATCAGTGATTCATTTGTTGCGCGCCTTAGAGCTCTGCAGTGTGGTTTTTAAGACTACGTACACGTGAATAACAGTAGAGCAAGAGAAGGAAACATGCAGTATCGACAAATCCGATTATTCTTTAATGGTCCCTATGGAGGATCTATTACTAGATCCGCTAGACATACCACGGGAACTTGTCGGATTCGGCCCCTTACTCAAACAAATCGGTTGCCAACGCCTATTTACGGCGGGTCAGCACACGTTGCAGCATCGCATACGGGAAGGCCGTACCTTGGTGGCAGAAAGCCTATTCCCACTCTCAAAAACCACCAACTCAGATAAAAGCTCCCTTACAACCCTCGGCGCTTTCGGCAAGATGTCCTCCCATTTCTGGGCAGGAAAGTTATTAAAGCATATTTTGCCAAAGTCGGAGAAGTTTGATGCTTCCTGTAACGTGAGACAAGTAAGTATATGGCCTTTAAAGGGATCGAGACACCCACAGGCCAGGTTTCCAACGTAGGAGTTCCAAGTTTCCTAAAAATGGACCCTATAAGTTGTAGCTCGCTGCCCAGGTCACCAGCGTCGAACAGCGACTCGTGACCATCTGTATAGCACTCTGCCACGACGCACCCAAAAGCCCACATATCCAGTGATGTGTTATAAGCGGTGTTTCCGAAAAGAATCTCAGGGGGTCGATAGCAGGTAGTCCCCACATCCGTAATCTTGTGCTCAGCAGGCTCGGACTCAGGATCATTGGGTGACCAGGCGATTCCGAAATCCGCAAGGACGGCAGGGCCATCTGCGTCTATGAGGAGAATATTGGAGGGTTTGACGTCGCGATGGATTATCCCCAACGAATGAATATGCTCAAGAGCACAGAGAATATCCTGAAAAATACCAGTCATCTGGTCACCAGTAATCTTGGCGTTTGACTTGAGGAGTGTGTCGAGGCTATGGTTGTAAAAGGGAAACACCATGACGAATTGCGATGTCGGCAGTGTGAATTTCTCGAGGAGTTTGACAACGCATTTGTGCTCGGATTTTTGAAGAATTCTAGCCTCGCGGTGGGAGTCATGCGGTGGAGCCATTCTGGAAGGGATAGTGACCTTTAGAGCGACAAATTGAGCGGGCGACATGAGAGTCATGGGCTTTAACAGAGCCTTATAGACGTCCGAGAAGACCCCCGAGTTGTGATGTCTGCAGCCGGTGAAGCGACCAATTGTGATTCCCCTATCTGTGGCGTGCGGGATGTCCTGGGAAGTGGAATCATTGGAAGCGTTATCGGATTCGGAAGCAGCAGAGAGGTTCCGAGCCTCCAACTGCTTCTCCGCATATTTCGCCTTGAGCTCTTGCAGTCTAGCCTCCCAAGTGCGGGTGTACTCCTCCTATGAATTTAACGAGTGAGAATCTGTGTAGTTGGTTGCAACAACATGATAGTAGATAATTGATAGTCAAGTATCAAAATAGGAAATAGGTCCTGACACGAAACAGGCTTGCTAAACAGTAATAGGGTTGGAATTACCTGTGAAAAAGATCCTTCATAAGACTCGGCTTCGACGGCTCGGGCTGAGGATAGAGCACTAGAGCGCTCGATGCTCGGATCGGACAACTCCAGCAATGAGGCGCTACGGTGGCCATGTGAGCCAAAAAACTCTCCCTCCTAGGAAAAATGATTTGAAATGAAACCACGCATGATTGCGAAGTGATATTACTCTGGTTGGCTGGTTGGTTGGTGGGGTGAGATGGGGAGAAGAGGAGAACAAACATATGCTCGACGATGGCAACCCTCTCTTTAAAGGAGAGAGCGGTTTTCCATGCTTGCGACGGAGAGGGAGCCATGATGAGTAAGCGCAGAGATAGAATATATGGGGGGTTTATGAATTAATTTCTTCGTCCAAAATTTTTATGTAGGGGAAGAGAAGCCTTCTCTTGCCCTTTAGCTGGTGGTAGGTGCGGGGGGAAAGGGTTGTGATGGGGGAGTATAGTATGATATGGTGACTTTGGCAGGGCAAGAGCGAGCGAGTAAAATATAATAGGGTATGGTATGGTAAAAGCAATAAAAGCGAAAGATGGTGAAAGGGTCACTAACCGGGTTGCCTGGAGAATCTTATCAGGCGATGGCCAGTTTACAGATTTGCTGTTGAGGGAAGAGATGAGGAGGATGAGGACGAGGAATTGGTTGCCAGGGCAACGCTTCAAAAGCCTGAGTTGTCAAGCAGCCACGAGAGAGGGAAGAAGAAAATATAGCAAGGGAAATGCCCATAGATCTTTTTAAGACCCTTTTTGTATGAAGCGAGAGTGGTTTGCCACAATATCGAGATTTCTGTCTCCTCTTTTTTTTCCCTCTTTTTTCCTCTTTTTTCCTTGACACCCCTATCAAGAGGAAAGAAAGCTTTTCCGGAATGAGCACGGTTTAATGCAGCACTCGAGCAATATTTGGTAAGCAGACTCAAGTTATCTCATCGCAGATCTTGTTACGTGGCAGCCACCTCGAGAACAACGGAATCGAGAGGAACGGGGGAGAAAGAGGGGGTGGGCCAAAATCTGGTAATCCACTGTGACAGTACCCTTTGCCCATCTCCCCCGCCCGTCTGGAAGGGCTTGGGAAACTTGTGGAACCGGGAATATCAACCTCCCCTTTCAAAGACTGGCCGACCCTCTCAGAGCTGCCATGATTTGATTCCTCTAGGATTTGCCAACCGAGAAAGGGCAATTGAAATTTGCACTAAGAGGCCAACTGGGAGATAATTGCTCCGTTGTCAGTTTTACAGAATAGCTTTCAGACGGATGGCCGACGTGAAATCCCTTTTCCGTCATTTTTTCACAAAGGGTATGGCGTGCAAAATACTAGTGTTGGGGATATGACTATGACTGATCCAAGATACTTAAATATCCTTTTGAACACCGGGTGTCACTCGTACGTCACTGCCAATCGCGCCACAATATGACGGCGAAGCGAGCGTTAAAGGTTCGCGTGTTGCTCGAGTAGAAAAGATGCCAACAACCTCGTCTAGGTACGGTATTGTAGGCCAAGGTTATCAGTGCTCGAGTATGGCAATTAGTGCTCCCGCTGCCAGAGCGTATGCTGAAATGACTTGACAAACTCGATGCCAGCATATAATACAAAGTAAGTCAATTATCATCTAACTGATCTCTAGCAATGCAACTCCAGCACTTGAGCTACCCCTTATTATATCACATTAATAGCGAGCGGATTAACGATTGATCACTTGCAGCGGGCAGCGCAGGGCTGCGTAACCAAAGTCTGACCTTTACGGCCCCAAAATTAGGGGTCGACAAGCGAGAATTTTATGAATGGACCTTGCGTTGCCAAGACAACCACATTCCCCCACGATCCCTCGAAATTATTGAGGAGAAGCTATGATGATGGCATGGACCAAGCTTAACTCGGGAGAGAGCGTAGGATTCGATGTTAACCAATGCACCTGTGGAAATCATACACTATGTATGATACCTTATTGACTGACAGGCGTTGCATTGGATTGAGTGAGGTTGGGTACGGTATGATGGCGAACAGCGCGTAACTTAAGTGGCATAGGAGGGCCTGACACCGGCAAAAGATGCGGCGGCGGTTGACGTGACCCCCGTGAAAAATATAGTTCTGGCCCATTTGGCGGGCTCGCGAGAATTGATACACGCGGGCGCTCTTGCATCGGACAGATACCTTGGTACTCGAGTATAATACCTACAGTACCGACAGAATTCTTCAAAATTCTATGAGAAAGGCAATTTGTCTGGTTACTGTGCCCGTCTCTGGTCTGTGGATGCAAGAAGAAGAAGAAGAAGAAGAAGAAGAAGAAGAAAAAAAACACCGGGAGAGAGAGCGGGAATTGTCTCACGCCCGCTTTTTTGTCCTCTCTGAGCTCCCAAAGAAAATGGTGGTAAGGAGAGAGCCTGGGCAATGAAGCGACTGTGCTGGCAGCTTCGGGCTGTACTGTACGCCACAACGCGGCAGCATGGCTACGCTTCCGGCTGCAATGCTGCTTTCCTTCAGTTCCATTTCTCTCACTCTTCTCCCCCTCCGAGGGAAAAAAAATTAAATAATATAATTTCTTGAAACCCTCACCAACTCTGGCAGTCAGGAGCCACAGCAATCACGAGGGACAACAGACCCTCCGAAAAGTGACGATACAACTGACTGTCTATTTGGTAAGGGGCGGAAAAATAATAGAGGGAGAAAAAGTTAACTCTATTTCTTCCTTACTATTTCTTCCTTCTCGCTCTCTTTTAAAATCTTTCTTTAGCCCGCCTACCCTCCCTCCCTCCCTCCCTCCCTCCCTCCTATCCATTCTCCCGATCACGGGCATAAACCACGACAACGACGGCCCCAAAGTCCATTGCCTCTTTCCTCCCTCCACACGCACGCAGAAGCAGCAGCAGCAGCAGCCTAATACACTAAACTGGGCGCCATCCAGTTGGCCCGTCATCTCTCCACGACCCAATAACATCCGTGACACTCCATCACCTCTTCTCTAGGCTAGCCCATCCGTACCCCCTTGGGGAAAATCTATCACGGCTGGCGCCCCTCTTGTGAATCGCTGCCTCGGAGATTCAGTACTATCCATCGTTGGTCTACTTGAAATATGGAGCTGTCTCGTTCAGAATATCCGGGTATCTTGGTTGGTATCCCCCCTGGTAACTTTGTTTTCTCACAGGGTACGGCGGAATTTTACACGACGCAGCTCCCCCATTGTTCGCCGGCAGTCTCATCCATTGTGTTTTGCATCCACTTTACTGACCAGAGATTGTTTTTCTCGAGTTAGGGCTCTGTCCATCCTACTCCGGCGGTCAAGATCCTGAAGGATCGTCTACACCGGGTCCAGATTTTAAATACGGAAATCGCGGATTGGCTTCAGGTACATTATTGTTTTTCTGCTTCACTTTTAAAAATCATTATACGGACTTTCCCGAGTGTGGGGATTTCATGTTTACACTGTTCCAACAGGAGCGACGACGAGTCGAGGAGCTGTACGCTCAAGGTTTGAACAAACTAGCCAAACGAACGCTGTCGGGTGATGGGTCAGATTTAGGGTAAGACATCACCAATGGCATGTCAATTGACTTCGACTCCTCACGTTTCCTCATTTTCAGGGTGTTTCAGGGTCCATGGACTCGGATCGTACAATCCACGCACTCCGTCGCATCCTCCCATCAAGAGTTCGCGCAGAGAATCGAAGCGGAGGTCGAACGTCCGCTACGCGATTTTACGGTACGAAATCAAGAATGGGCTGGGATGAAAAATTTAGAGTTGAACATGGCCTCTGTAGCCAAAGCGGTCGATTCGGCAGAGGGGAAAGTTGAGAAACTGAAGAACCGGGGCCCAAAAGCAAAGGCGCATCAAGTTGCCGAGGCAGCTTCGACAGCCTCCAATGCGTTGGCCGAATGGGATAGTCAGGCGCCGTTTGTGTTTGAGAAGTTCCAGGCTGCAGATGAGAGTCGGGTCAACCAACTCCGGGATGTTTTGACAACTTGGCAAACGTTGGAGGTGGATCAATCACAGCGGAGTATGCAGTCTGCGGAATCCACGCTGAACATCATATTGGATATCAGCACGGAGGATGAGATAAGGGGATTCGCGAACAAGGCTACTATTGGGAAGCAGAGGATTGAGAGGGAGAGAAGTAGAACGGCTAGTAGCGGCGCAACAACGGGTATGCCGTCCTCAACTCCATCTATTGTTACGGATGACTCTGTCAGTGTACAGTCCTCCGGTTCCGGTGGAGGTTCAGGGGGAGGTTCGTACAAGGGGTCCTCTCGTCTCAATCAGATTTTTGGTATAGCAACATGCTAACATTGTGAAGCTTCTGGAGGTGGTGGTCTGGGGCTTAAACGACTAGGGACTGTGTTTATTAGAGGGCGTGGTAACCGGAATAGCACGATACCTTACTTTCATAGGTCGGCATCTCCCGACAAGCGATCTTCGGAGAGAATAGGGAGCGGCAAAGGCCATCCCCCTCTACCCTCACTCCCAGCGCCCGTAAACAATGGCTTTGGTCCATCTAGAGGAGAGAATAGTTCCTTAGCGGTACCGCCGGGCGGGTCGCCTCCTAGGCCATCTACGGCACGGAGCGGGCCACCTTCGCCAACTCAGAACGGAGATGCCCACCCCCCAGCTTCCCCTACAGCTTCAACTCCCGGGCCCTCACATGCGCTTCCTACGCCATCTGTATTAGTAACATCGGAAGAGGTGGGTTTTATATTGCTGGTAATGTAATTAATTAATTATTCGCTAACAATTTATAGCCACAAAAGGATGCCGAAGGGTATACCATTCCTCCGCCAGTGCATGATATTGGTGGAAGAGCACTACCAGACGATGAAACCGCAGAGTAAGACTTATTCCGAGTTGGGTTCACGTTCCAGGCTAATAGAGAATTAGTGAGCCATCCCAACCTCAGTTCAAGGTCGAGATTAAAAACGACGTTATTCAAGAGGAAGAAGAGGAAGCTGATGCTGCGCTTTCCAAAGTAGCGACAACCTTACGAGCGGTATGTGTTCCCTATATAGTCATGGGGGTATATCTTACTAACATTTTTCATTAGCAAAATACTGTTTCTAGGAGGAACAGAGGACGGCGAGATGCTCGCGATGTTAGGAACACCATGTTTATCCCCAGTCCGACACCAGAGCCAATAGAAGGCCTTCCCTCATCACCCCCACTCACTCCAATAAAGTTCACACCCAAGAGCTCGGCCGTGACGTCCGAGGCCGGGTCTGATACTCAATCAATTAGATCCTCGCGATCCGTGACCAGTCTTGCCAGCTCGCCGGTCAGGCATCCCGAACTGATGGAAACGGGTCTTTCTGCTTCGTTAATAGAATCTGTTAGCATGTCATTTGAGGCTGGAGCACCAACAAAGACACTCGTCACTGGAGAGATAGCTGTGGCTTACAACCCTACCGAACCAGTGCCCTCAGACCAGCCAGCCCCTATGGAGCTCGTGCGCATGGAAAATTTCTCCGTCCTTGAAAAAGTGGCACCGAACCCTGCCTTCATCTCATCAGTCCCGGACCGTGCGGGGGAGTACACAATGTCGCTGGTGAACATCCACAAAACCTCCGTAGCCTTCAAGTATCAAGTGCACATCGATGATGCCAATGTTGCAATCTTCGCACCTATAATCGCTACACCCGTTTGGCGCCTGGAACCGCACCAATCATCCGTCATTATTCACTGGAAACCCAATACAGGCTTCCGCCGCTTAAACGGTGCTACGGGGCCCTTTACTATGAAGAACGTTATATTCACCGCCGGGATTGAAGGCGCACCGGCGACCACATGTCAGAGCAAGCCCGTCGGGACATTCTCCCGCGAGAGGGGCCGCCTAGCGTGGAAACTCGGGGACGTCCTCATCGACCCAGCGGCCGGCGACGAAGGTGCCAAGAAGCTCGTCGCGAGATTCCTGACGGAGGGCCAGGCAAGGGCTACACCCGTGGACATGCGGTGGGAGATTAGCGGCGAGGACGCCAACACCGCTGGTAGCGGACTGACCCTGTCATTCTTTGAGAAGTCGGAGAAACCGGAGACCGCGGCGGCAGCGGCGGCAGCGGTGGAGGCTGAGGAGGCAGACCCGTTTGCGGACGAGGGCGGGGAGGCCAAGAGTGTTGCGGGCCCGGACGAGGAAGGGATCTGGAAGGTGGTGAATACCGCTAGGAAGGTAATGGGGGGGAAGTATGTTGCTGTCTAAAGTAGTTTCCTCCTAATTCTTTATTATCACTGTTGTGGTGTCGTTATCGTTATCATAGTTTTCCCTCATTTTCCCTTTTTTTTTTCCTTTAGGCAAAGGGTGTCATTTGTTATCTTCCCTTTTCCTATATCCTTCTGGAGCGCCACTGCCTTTCTCCTTACTCCTAGTCGCCCAACCTTTCCACCGAGCACTTGGTATTTCGTGAACTCATCACTTCAGTCTATTTGAAAACTAGGTGTTAGAATCCTTCTCCCATCTATCTCCTCCCTACACTCTCTGAAAGTTTCCTTTTACTGTTTGCTTTACAAAAGCTGCCCGTCCCATTCCCCATTTCCTTTTATCGTTTTTTTATACTTCGCCATTGGTATTACTACTCGCCATACTTATTTATTTACTCACCTATCATTTACTACCATATTCCTGTTTCGCACACGGGTGTCGCTGGGCTGACGTTTTCTTTTTTTCCTTTTTTTTTGTCATGGATGGTATGGTATGGTATGGTATGTATGGTAGATAGGGGGGTGGAATTGAAGGAAGAAAGGGTAAGACACTTGGAATATTTCATTGGGGGGGAAGGGGTGATTTGTATCGATCTTGAGACGTCACTTCGTGAGATTTATGTCGTATCGTGCTCGGAAGGGGGTATTGGGGAGGAGAGAGGGGGGGGGGAAAGTGTTATAATGGTATCATATCTCGCACCCCCCCCCCCGCAGCTGAGTAGAAAGGCTAATGCGGAGGGGTAAAAGGTCAAGGTATGTAATCAGAGAAACAAAGAGCAAAAGACAAAAACAATGGAGGAGCTCAATCTTCCTTCTCAACCTTCACCCCATCACCCCCGCCCCTCCTGGACTCCTCAGCCTCCGAAGGCTCCTTGTAATACTCCGGATACGTCCTCTTATACCCTAGTAACCATTCCCCAATTATGACACCGCCAACAAACATCACGATCCAGGATATTCCTTTCTGAATTGTTCTAGGAACGCCTTTAATCCTATCTCACCCGCTCGATTAGCCCCCCCCTCCTAACCAGGATGAAAAACCGAAGGACACTCACGGAAACGCTAGGAAAACCTCCGCATCCCACATAAACAATATCATCTGCCAAGGGCTAGGCTCCCCCACGTTCCCATCCCTCTTACAATCCATCTCATAACTAAAGCTATTCCTCAAAAACTTCTCCTCAAACATGCCAACGTTTCCTCCCATCCTCGGCAGCTCGATCAAAATCTGCATGTCCTCGCTCTCGCTTGCATTGCGGAAGGTATGGTACTGCCCTGGCTTCACGGTCACACTCTCGCCAGTCTTGACCAGGGACTTTTCCGAGTCGACTGTGGCCAGCAGGTTGCCTGACTCTACGGTGAAGGCCTCATATTGGCGAAGGTGCCAGTGGTACGGCGGTGTGCCGAAGATGCTTGGGCATGAGTATGGTGGTAGGACATGGCGGTTGGCAATGATAGAGGCTTTCGGGGAGTTGAGGAAGGCGGACGAGTAGTGTCCGCCGAGGGAGAGGGGGTCGATGTCGGCGGTGTGCGTGCGTTTGGGTGGGTTTGTCAGGAAGGAGAGCATTTCTCTTGATTTTTCGATTGACGGTTTGAGGGGATTAGGAGTGAAAGTTGGAAGTTAAGGGGCAGAGGTTTGAAGTTGGAGGAATTGGAGATGGGAGGAAGAAGCGAGATAGAGAGAGAGAAGGGGGAGGGGGTAGGTGAGGGTGATAAAAGTAGTGATGATGATAATGATGATGGTGGTGGTGGTGTGAGGGGGGGCTTTATAAAGAAACTTGCTGCACTAAATGAGTGACTGTCTGGAAATGGATTTGGGAACGAGTGACGGATGATAGGCAGTGATGATACCGGGACTCGGAGATCATGATATACCGGTGGGCAGGTCTTCCCAATTGCATTCATTAGAATCTACCCTTGCAGCCACCATTCGCCAATAATACAAACGGTAATTCTTGGGGGGGTGTTATCTTTGGAATCCCTCCCTCCCTCCCTCCCTCCCTCCTCCTCTAGCCCAAAGACTTATTTATTTATTTTTCAACCAAATTGAACAGAAAATCCGTGATACCAATTCACACTTTATGTCAGCAGTAACCACACTGTCTAGACCCCGCCATATGTAATATCTCTTTTTAGGCGAGGACAACCTACCCAGAACCAGTATCCAAAAAATCCTCTTTTACTTCACACAATCCGCCACTCAAAGCGGTTCGCATGATATGGCACTAACTAACCGAAACAGTCTACCGTAGTATCATACTCGAGTACCGTACTCACTTCCCTTAAAGGAAAGTACCGACCCCTCCGCTAGTACCGGTATCCACAGTACCATACTCGAGTACTCTTAGTCGTAATCGCGCAGTTGCAAGTGCAATAACTCACCCGGCCGAGTAGAAGTGGGTACGGTACGTCCGTCGGCCGTAAGGTGGCGGGCTTCATACCAAGACAGTGCTAGTACAAAAGTTGTCCAACCCCAGACAGAACAACCACTAACGTACCCCACGGTGAGCCGAAACACACGGTGACACGAAACAACTGAGTTCTGGATGCAGATCCGGAAGTAGCCTCCTCAACACGATACTCGCCAAAGATCACCAACTTGTATTTACATTATCATCAACCTCAGTACCATCCATACGCTCGCTCACCCTCTCCACATCCTCCTCGGCCTCTTTCTCACCTTCCTCAATTTCCAAACCATCTAATCCTTCCAATGCATTTTTCTCCTCTGCTGTTAATTTCCCGTACTCATTTTTCTTCGCCTGTACCAATGTTGAGTACTTTCTCCTCTTTTCTTCCAAACCTTTCAACTCCTCTTCCAATTGAACAACTGATTTATACCTTTTTCCTCCTTGCCCTTTGTCTTCCCTTTCATGTTGTATTTCTAGTTTACAAGTAGTATCTGTAAAAAAAATTTCTGTACTATTAAGTAAACGTGTATAATGATCTAAACTGGTTTTTACGGCTTTATGCCTTCCACCAAAATTGGCTCGAATAACTTGTTTGACATCACCTGCAGAAATAGCAGTATTGTCAACCTTAATCCTTTTCCTCCCCTTCTTGCCAGAGTTGATAGATTCCTCAATCAGATATTGTTTCTTTTTTCGTTCGGTTTCATTGCGCAGATTGAGGCTAGAGCAGTAGTAGGATGCTGAGTGAGCAAGAAGGCGGACGGCGGTACGAGCACTTCGGGAGCTAGGAGTGTTCCGGTGAATACTATTCTCTGCAAACAAAGCTAATTTTTCAATGTCATACTCAGTTTTAGGGGTTTGTAGAGTAGAAGAAGACAGAGGATTGAAGGAAGAGGCATTTTCAGTAATGGTAGTATTTGTAGGAGTACTAGGACGGTAAGAGTCGTAGCCAGGAAGAGTCTGCAATATTTTTTGTGCATTTAAAGGGTAAATGCCAGTGGCTTCAAAGCCACTTAAAATATTTTGCTTTGAAAGTCCAGCTTCCCGGGCCTGTTGTAAAATCTCCCAAAAGCACGTCTTTTTAACTGTGTGATTTCCCCACTGAAATCTCTCCCAAACAGCATCCGTCTATTTTCTCTTAAGAGGACTAAAGACTGCGACATCCAAGGGTTGGAGTTTGTGGGTGGTATGGGCTGGTAGGCAGAAGGGGACTATTTTGTTTTGTAAACAATATAGAAGAAACTCCCAGGTAACATGGGAGGAGTGCCCATCAAAAAGGAGAAGTCTGTGATGTTGATGGGCCTTTTTTGCAGTAGAGCTCTCCGGACCAAAAAAATGCTCAAGATAGCGTAATCCTTTTCTCCTATCCGTCCAACCATTCTCTGAGTATCCAATAAGAACCTCATCCGGCATAGAAAGATGTGAATTCTCCACCCAGTCCTCCTGAATATTTTCTCCTTTGAAAATAATCATTGGCCAAAGCCCCGAGCCATCTCCACAAATGGTTTCTATCACGGTAACCAGCTCCCGTCCTCCATCATAGGCACGCAAGGCACCCTCATGCCTGACATCCTTTCCATATATCACCCGGCAGGACTGGGTAAAACCCATCAGATATCCAATCTCATCAAGGTTGTATACATTTTCTGGAATAATGTTGTATTTTAAAATCGCAGCCTCCAACTAGTTTAATTAGTCTTTTATGTACATATAGAGAACTATTATACAATAATTAATACATACTCTTTCAAAAAATGTTGCGAATATAAAATAATCTTGCTGTGCCTGAGCTCGAGTATGCTCAATTTGACGGCTATATTTTATGCCGAGAGTTGGATGGCGGTCCAAGAATGCCAAATGCCAGTTGGCTCCTATCGTTTTTCCTATCTTAGGATCACGCTTACTCCGTAAATACATTGCCATTTCTTTCAAAAGGGCAATGCGCGGAGGAAAGCAAAATCATGCATTTCCAAACACCTAAATTTTGATTAGCTTTTATTTTTTTTATATTTATATATATATATTGGTAGTTAAGATACCAGTTAACTAAAGCTGCTTCTTCACCATGGTTCAAATACTGCTTAATCTCATCAAACTCAGTTACTGGCCTTCGTCCATGGTCACGATGCCAGATTGTAGCTTTAGGGACCTCGTAGTCATGAGCAAGCTGTTGGTAGGTGGGTACAACGTTATTCTCAATGCGCGCACGACTTAAATTATCCAATGCGAGTTCGATGCGTTCTTGGGTAGTAAAGGTTTGCTTATAGGAAGACATCGTGGAAGGAGGATTGTAAAATAGTTTATTGTTTTCTAACAAGATACTTCTGGCCTTTATTTGTATGAGACTTTTCCATGACAAGGGTTGCAACCGTCAGGAAACAGGTTTTTCTTCCACTCCAAGACATTTGGTTCGTGTCACCGTGTGTTTCGGCTCACCGTGGGGTACGTTACCACCACAACCACAACCGCGCAAGCATCTACGAGTGCTGTACGAGTATGATACTAGTACTGCACCACAATCATAATACTGCTCATCGTGCATAAATAAGTTAGGCCATCAACCACACAATACAATACAATATCTATCAATCACAAGCAAGAAAAAATAATATTCAATCGCATGGCCAGTTATATCATTTATACAGGCCACACAGCTGTAGATTTACCAAACAAACAAGCAAGAAAGAGAGAAAGAAAGCAACCCGCGAACCTGAATCCCCCCCCCTCCCCGCATTCGAAAAGTTAAGTTGGTTCTTTCGCTCTTATATAGCGCGATAGTGCACAATCCGATAGCACAGGCGAATAGACAACTCGCGATTCCCCCCCCCCTTCCTCCTCCTCCCTCTTAACTCAACTAGACACCCATCTCATCCCGTGAGGGGCTCGTAAAATGCAAGCTCAACATATTAGAGAGTCTGCGCAAAGAGACCTAGGTGGCAGAAAAACAGGTTATTTGCTGTTAACCTAAAAGTCTTGGACACCTAGGTGGGTAGCGAGACCTGGAACAAGTGTAAAATCAGGCTTTTCAGACCTGGAGAACTCTGATCGCTGCAGAACAATAAATCAGCAGCAACAGAGCTCCCTTTAAAAGATTTTAGTGATGATAATATTGGGCATTTAGTAGCAGATTATCACATGTTCTATGGCAGCCAGTATTGTTAGTACCCAACTTGTGCGGCAGCTAAGAATCCAAATTTGAGCAGGGAACGAATTTGAGGGCAAAAGCGATATTACCCTACTCAATCCACCGTCTACTCGAGTAGCTATCATACTAATCTACCTACACCCACCTGTATTGCGCAAACTCATTCTCGCACCTAGGTCCATTTCCTATTAACCGCCACCTAGGTCCCCATGCGCAAACCCTCTATTACAAATCCTTGGTAAAACCAGTAGGGTATTTACCGGAGTGTCCAGAAACCCTGATAAAGTCTATAATAATATCATACTTATGATAACAATTATTATGATAAGATTGTGCATTTTTATTATGGGGTGGGAGGACAGCTTCACTTGCTGGCAACTTGCCCCACCACCATCACCAAGAAAGGGAAAAATGCCGTTCTCGAACGGGAAACGTATTGATTGATGCTCGACTCGACTGTTTTTGGGTGGTCTACCGGTGCGAGTATTTATCTTTGTGTTGGGAGAAGGGTTGGGAGGGAGGGAGGGAAGGGGAGTTCTTTTATGGTTTGATTTCCTCAAGGGTAATGATGATGATGGTGATGATTCTATCCTATCAGTGTTATGATGCATACCAGTAGAGGTAGTAGTTTGTATGGGAGGTTTTGAGACCTCTGTGCTGTAAATTTACTTGCACGATGGTACAGAGGAAGTTATTAAGGCTTGTTCGTAATATACTGACATCACGTCTATAAAAAATAAGGAACTGATGGGTTCTATTAGGCTTAATTTAATACCTAATTCGGTTCCCTGAATATAATTTTTTTAAATTTTTACCAAGGGAAATCACGTCCAAGTGTCGCACAACATGCATACATAATACTCTAGCTCGGCGCGAGTGAGTGGGTGAGAGAGAGGGAGCGAACGAGTGGCAAAAAGTGAATTTTTATCAAATGGAGAGAACTCCGCATTTTGAAAAGTGTTTGAATGAACCCAATCCAATGATTTTGTATTTTACGCAGTTTCCTTCCTTCTTTTTCTCGTGGCTGTCATGTCGGGGAGGAGGGGATGCGGTGAATTAGCTGCTAACTTGATGGATGGTCAGTGGGAATTGGGACTTTGACTGGGTGAGGCACTGGTATAAGGTGGCAAGTTCGTGATGATTGCGATCATGATTATAATATACACTTGTGGTCTATGTACTGTATTGGTATGTAAATACCGGTATCACCTCTCCTAGCAGACGGAAGCTTACCTATGTATCTGTCTATACGCTCGCCTGCCTGCCGCCGGCAAAGGGTTGATCCTCTTGTCTCTCGTGGCTTGTATGTGGAGGTACTTCTGCTCGATATGCACTAATACTTGGGGTGAGAATACCGGTAGGTGTCCGGAACTGGGAACCGCGGGCTGGCGACGGCAGACCAAGCACTGGAGTGGAACTGTGAAACCTTTCTACTGAGTGTGATTGCTACGGGGGGACCTCTTTATAATTTTGTTTAGTGTATCAGAGTCGTTTTTTGTGTTGTTGAGTTGGTAGTTGGTGGTCGCCGGCTCCGGACATTCTCACCCCAAGTGGTTATGGTGCCCTAACAATTTTGTGCGCATCTATCGTTTCGTTTATTCGCGAGATCCCCGACGGGCGCTTCAAGTCAGGATAAAGTTGAGCACGTGACTCATCTTCAACAAGTCCAAACTTGACGTTTCCGGGGGCCGACTGGAACTTGGGCACCAGACGGGCCGGTCTCCAATTTGGTATTCGCTTGTCGGTTTAGCTCAGTAAGCGATCGAAGGTCCGAAACCGGGGCCTTCGCCTGACAAGTTTGAAGGGTGTCTCGCGGGGGCACTAGAACAGGGGTAGGTTTTGACGTTCAGGTAAATAGATGATTGGAAGGCAAGACGCCGCCCGACTCTCTGTCCAGCCCTTCGGGGTCCAATTCTCCAAAGGCTCTGTCCCTGTGGTATGGCAGCCCACCCATGGTCGGTTTCGCCGGCATCGTGCTCGTGTATCAAGCGATGCTCACGGGAGGCGGCGAGGCTGCCCGTCAGGCAAGAGTCTGCCCCGGAATCTTGGTATTTCTTGCACTCTTCTCGTTGAGCTGTGACAACCGTTTCACTAGCGTATCGAGAGTCTGGAAAAACCCAAGCTTGTCAATGATTGTTGCAACTATGGTCCATCTTCAAACTTGCTATAATGCACGGGAAACTAGTTGCTCATGTCGAGCTTAACAAAGTTTATACTATCATTAGTATCCCCAGTTGACATAATCATTACCCATCGCTTCCGACGATGTTTCAGACGAACGTTCAAGGCTATGAGGGGTTTTTGGACGGGGGCATATACCAGTAAGGTGTGTTAAACGATGTTGGTTCCCGGTTCCTTGCAGCTGCCTGACCAAAGAAACCGGAAACGGAGAAAAGAAAAAAGGTCGTTTGAGTCCAAGAACCCTGATGGAGGATCCGCCGTAGCCTAATACAGGAATTAATGGGGAAAACAAAGCAACAGCACATGTTTGTTTGGAAGGGATCATACGTTCGGGCGGTTTCCACGTGGTGAGAACAGAGCTTTGATATCCAAGGTTGACAGGGCAGGGAGCGATCACTAGGCTGGGAGTGAAAGAGGAAAGTAAGGGGGACGAGAAGAGGAACCTTATTGCGGTACCGGCCGTAAAGTACTAGTAGTGCTTGTACTCGAGTACTTGTACGATTTTTGTGCGGGTAATATATCTGAGAAAGTGGTGAAACTCGGGGGGTTGAAAGGGACGGCCCTGTCATGTGCTTTGGTACCAAGCAGCACATAGCACAGCAGTGTCCGGAGAGGAATACCGACCGGTACTAGTACTGTGCTGGCGGAGGCATGGGTTAGACAAGCTTCCCCTCCCCTATTTTCCTCAAAAGTGCAAATTGCACTTTTTTCAACACCACACAATTATCTCGAAATCTTTGCGTAACGTGACCTGTCAGGTTACACGAGTACCGTAAACCCATCTGCC
>Ga0307509_10000536_pt1 | contig 65132 bp, 57 predicted proteins | sample 10_EM_MG_FD_202245 | JGI IMG/M metagenome (GOLD analysis project Ga0307509, IMG submission 202245) | Populus trichocarpa ectomycorrhiza microbial communities from riparian zone in the Pacific Northwest, United States - 10_EM | ecosystem: Host-associated > Plants > Roots > Unclassified | place...
CCCCCCTGCTGAGACAGAAAAAAAAACAAAAATTTCTTGACCTTACTTAGAGAGGAAAGTCCAACGACATAGCACACGGTTCAATTATTCAAGTTTTTACGGTAGCCGAGAGCCCCTACGCTAGGATAGAATGAGACTAGAGTTCCCAAGCAGGCAGCACCGCGAGGCGTGGAGCCTGGCCGGGCCGGCCCGAGCTTTCTTTCTTTTTTTAGAAGCTGGCCTGGCCGGAGTAAGGCTGTAGTCAGGCATCTAAGGTTTATCTGACCTGGGCTAGTGGGACAGATATCTGCAGGGGCCCGGGTGATCGAGGGTGATCGCACTGATATTTTGTGCTTTTCAGACTGTGTATACATATTTATTGGACGCTCTTATAAACAGGTCACTTCAAGTGGTGCAAAAGAATGGCAGACCCGTGTTCTTGATACATTAATTGAGGCGATGTGGAAGAAGTCAGCACAGACTGGCAGCCCTGGAAATAGCCTGAAATACTTGGGTAAACCCACAGTAACGGGGATCTGATAAGCGGCCCCAATTCAATGTTCTTTCCTAAGATTCTACCATTGGGTTCAACTGCGCTCACGCAAATCCACCAACAACTGAACCCGTTCCCGCAGGCACCATCTCTTACAGAGCCCCTTCATGTGATGGAGGGGAGTCCATAAGGTGAGATTCGCAATTACGCTCAAGTGGTCGGAGAAAATAGCTTGGTAATCAAAGAGTAATTTCGAATACTTGAGTGATCTATGCGCTTGGTATTTGGAGATATGCCGAGTGATACAGAATTTCTCAACTCTAGTATCACCCCCAATACCCCAAACCCGCAGGGATATTCTTGGTTTCTATCCCTATGCTCTAGCCCTGAGTCACGCGTAGATATCTTGGGATATTGCATACTATGGGCAACTGTTGGCTGATATCTGAAGATATTGGTGAGCATCCAACGAGATTTGCTACTCATAACAAAATGGTTACCAACTGCATGGTGTATTTCGAAAGGCTGCCGGTACCGCCAGGCATAGAGCCTGCAGGCCTTCGAAGAGCATGGCCTGCAAAGCCAGGTCAGTCTACTTTGGCCTGGCCTGTATATACGTAAGCTACCTTCGGATCATCCTAGCTGCCTGCGATACTAAGCAAGCTCTCGTTATCTGTGAGGGGTGGTGTTGGCGCGGAAACCGCTGTCGATCCTCTTACCGAAAGAGAGGGGAACCCACGAGACTCATATGATGCCAGGGAGCAGATAGAAGAGAGAGATCAGCCGAGAAAGCTAGAGCAGGAAAAATCTTGAGTATTTGTGCTCTGGATCGAGACAACTCATGGGATACCGGTACGCTATCTAGAATGACGAATGTCCAAAACCTATGACTCGAAACTAATTGATGTTCTAGACTGGAACCTCAACATATAAATCGGAACATACCATTGTATTATTATAGATAAGTACTACCATCTAATCTTACATAATCAAGAGACTAACACTCACCAGTTCCGACGTTCTTCCGAGCCCATTCAGGGTAGCCACAGTATCCAGAGCTACGATAGCCACAATGCGCTGGACGCATAAATGGCGTACCGGTAGTAAGAACTACGATACACATGAAGAGCAATACAATACACTAACTTCATGATCCAAAAAATCATCTAGACATTCCCCTCTCACCCTACATATCACGAGCAAACCCCCAAACCCTAAACTGCGCAGCTTTTCACATAATAATCTATAGTATATAGGTCCAAAATAGCGCAATTCGGCACCACTTTTCCCACCCTCACACAAGTACCCACTCAGCAGGGATCTTGGTGAAACGAAATTTTTTTCTCCCCATGCACCCACGGGACGGACCCTTCCACCACACAGACCCTAATTACGCAATTACCCCCACACAACATCCCCCTTTCGCCACCCTAATCTCCTCCAACGAGAAAAGTTTCACGGAGACTCTCGCCGAGGGATTATACGTCCTTGTTAAATTCTTCTCTCGGAAAATCCCCCTTCCGCTCTCCTTCCTCTTCCGCGAGGACTTTTGTCTGGGTACTAATTACGAGTGATCCTACATGACCTGAGACATATACAGCACTGTACACGTACTTGTACCTCTCTGCAGGGAAGTATAGTAGGTAAAACGTGCCAAACTCGGGATCTCTTGAAGGGCGGGAGCGCTAAGATTGAGTTTTGCACAACCTCGGGTTTTATCAGTGCGTGAACTAGCTGGCTAAGCTTCACTATATGTACCATGCTGGTGCTGGTGACTTTGGGGATTAATCTTAGTGCGCGAGATATCTAACCTGGGATCAATCCCGAAAAGTGCCGAGGAAAAAAGTACCCGAGTTATATCTGAAGTATAGCCCATATGATAGTTTTAATATCATAGTAATAATAAACTTTGCCCCCTTATATTACGACATCTGGCATGGCCCACGTGCGAGCTTGGAGTGGATGAGGTTTGTCGCAATGCATCTTTCCGCCGAAGCTTAATGCGGGACCGCTGTGTTGGTGGGTTTATAATAATAGCTATAACGGGAACCCGTAGCGTCCTGTGTCTCGTGAGGTTCCACTTATTGAAATAAAATGGAAAAAAAAACGTTAATATCATACCTCTCCATGATCTCTACACATAGGCGAGCCCTTCTATTCTTTCTGTAAGGGTTTGGGTTAAAGTTGTCAAGTGATTGTATCGAAAACCCTCAATTTTTCTGTTTTTTTTTGTCTAAGGTATAATTCCAGTGTTATATACCTGCTCGCACTAAATCAGAGTGATATGGTATGACTCAAATCACGCTGGCTTCTACACCGGACTAAGTAGTATTACCCCCTAATGCCGGTAGGCAGAAACTGGGGGAAAGGACCCCTCTCATCGGAGATCCCGAGTCATGCACTGTTACCTACTCGAGTATGAAGCAGTTAGCGGGGACTGTGCCTACCCGTCAGCCATGGTACTCGAGTACCTGGAAACACTGCAGTGCATAGAGTGCGCTGGAACAAGCTGCTTGTTGTCACCCCAGCGCCGTGGAGCTTTTCCCCGGGGAGCAGCATATATATATATGCATAGTACACGTATGTTTATTGTGTCCATTCGGGTATCCGGTTAGTAGCGCGTGGTGGAGACAAATAGTTGGAGGGTAAGAGGGAGGGAGGGCAGAGGTTAAATTTCAACGCGAGTGACAGGTCTCAGCTGATCTATAGCCCCCTATCCTAGGTCCGGTGCAGTGGAGACACCGCGAGCATAATTCCGAAATCTTATGCTCGCCACTAAGTTACCTACGAGTGAGCATTCGTGTTCCACACCGCTTAACGACAGCAGACGAATTCAGAAATTCAAACCCTACTACATACTTGCCGAAGAAAAAGGTTTGAGGCGTTGCCACACACAAATTGTTACTTAAAAACACCTCAGACTTTTTGTTTCGGCCAGGATATGCATGTGCACGATCATATTAGCTTTGGGGCAAACAAGCGGTGATGAAACGTCGCGGATGCTACTGGGGTAATACCTCTTGCTGTCGGCGCTCCCCTCCCCTCCCCTTATACATCTGGGAGCTTTTACGACACAATACAAACCTGCTGTGGCAACTAGAGTGTTTCCATTGGCACGGTAGTGGAATCTTCGGGAAGTTTTCCCCGACGCTCATGATCTCCCGCTTGTGTTTTTGTTCCCTCCGTCATGCTTCGTCACTCGGGTATTTACCAAGAGTCTTCATTGAGGGGTGCTTCTCTCTTATCTCGGCGATAATGAATGGTAGGTACTCTCGAGTGTAAGAGTTGGGGGAGCGTAGTGTTGGGTAGAGACACAAAGCTGCTCAGGGCATCCAAAATTTTCCTGGTTATATTTGGCAGGTGAGATGCGACTTACCCACACGGTGATGTCTCAAGTTTTTTTTTTAAGTGCTCTAGACTCGCCTTGTCTCCAGGTTGTCATTACGAGAGGGGCAAAAGCAAGCGGGTGGTCCCCGAGAGAAGTTGAAAGTTGGGGGTTGGGGATGATGGCGAAAGGTAAGAAGCGTCAGGATGATTTTACCTCCTCGAAATTTGGTCAAGAATGTTGGGCTTACTGCGTGCGAGGTATTTTTCTCTCTCTAACTCTCTCGCCCCTTTTCTTCTCGTACTGTGGCTCTTGTCTTTTTTTAAATTCTCCTCTCTCGGGCTTCACCGAACTGCCGGTAATGTGGTGTTTTTGCCTTCCCGATGGCGATTCGCAATGGTGGAATTCCACTGGCATGGATCTGTCTCTCGTTTGTCTTCTTTACTAACTTGTGCTGCATGGCGTGTTTATGGAAGTTCTAGAACTGGGCGCTTTCCGGGCGGGTTAAGCTGGCTAGTTAGTTTCATACAGTACGATACCATAGACTTCCTCCTAGCCAAAAGTGAACCATCTCGTTCCACCAATCAGGAACGTTACCTGAGGATTGTGCATTGCGCACTGTGGTAGGATTAGGGGTGCTCCAATAGTCCATTTTGTGGGCGGGAAACAAAGTTTTGCATCGGTGAAGGGCGATTTATGATCTGTGTGCTATTGACCTCCTGACCAACCGCGGTGCGACCTCATCCTCACCCTCTCGACCCATTTGTTCGTCCCATCTTCCAAGACAACGACCTACGGCAGAGTGCATATGCACTGAATTTATTACGCGTCGTACTCGAGTATCATTGACCAGGAAATGGTCCTCTTTCTTGCTGGAGGGTGCTGGAGTAATAATTCCCAATTCATCCATCCAACCAAATAATCCATGAATTACTTGTCAAAACCCCCACGAAGATCCTTACCTCTCATTCTCCCTCTCCCTGCAAACTAGAACTCCTATTGGTATCACCCACGCCACTGTAGCACCAGGACTGCATTTTTTTTCAATGAATTTTCTTTTTCTTTTCATTCTTTTCTTCACAACTTCTTTAGGTTGCAAATTCCATTGTTTTCGTTTCGGGTTTCTTAAAAAAGGATATCCGGTTTTTACCCCATTTTCTCTCTCCCCTCTTCTACCGAACGTTTTCTTCACGCACACATCTCTCTTGGCTGCTCCTCCTCCATTTCCCCACAGATCGGCTGTTCATCCACATCTTACCAACTGACCTGGTCCAGTGTGCCATGTACTGGTAGCGCCGTGCAGTGTCGGTACACCATCTATTGTGAGAATTAGGAATTGACTTTGGGATAACCCCACATGGATAAAAGCTGCACCAATCGGCCAAAGGAGTGGAAACCTGGAATAGCACAGTACCGTACTGACTGTATGGGATCTAGTACCGGTAGGGCTGAGTTAGTCATGTTAGTTAAACTTAACCGGTCCACGATAAGGTATCTATCGATTATATAGCAGGGTGCTACTATCTTGGGGAATTTATCCAGCGCACTATTGCGCTACTTGACAATTTATAACGTGCCCGGGATGCCATAACACCAGGATGTCCCAACCCACACCTAAACGCTCGAATATTGTCCTCAATTCATCTGAATACTTTTTTTTCAATCGCTAAGTCTTAGTAGACCAGGGGCGTGCACAGAAATATGTATTGTTATATCACGTTGACCATATACCGAACCGTAACTTACAAAGTCGGGATAATATTCCTACCCTCGCTGTGGGCGTAACTCAAGAATAGGTGATTGTTCGGGGCCACTGGGAGGCACCTCCTTTCTACTTTCTACTTCCCCTCTCCTCCTAGAAATTACCGGTATGCTCGTAACTATACTCGAGCACGACACCGTACCCGCACACATGAGGCGAGCCAATTGACACTGGCTTCATGTGAGTGGTGAGGTTTGTGAGGGACAGGGAAGTGAGGCTTTTTGTGGAGTTTGGAATAAGGAATGTTTGTGCTCGGCGGTCTCAGTAAGGATCGGAAGAATATAATAACCCTTGTCTCTGGAGAGGTGTTGTGTGGGATCTCATCAGAAATTTGTTTTCCGATTTTCACTGCACTCCCCGAGTGTTGGCATGATACGGAACTGTACTAGTTGGTGCACTGCACCTAGGGGAAGGCAACCTTGCAAACGTTGGTAGATATGGTATGTATTTGGTGTATTGTAGAGCAAGGGTATTGTACTCGTACGAGTACAGTATTCCACGGCATAGCGAGAATTCCCATACAAATAATCCCTGCCTCATAAAAGTGGTATGGGCGCTCTCGCTTCACTGTATTGTTGGGGTTTGCAAATGCGTATTGCACTAGTCCTTGTGCTAGTACAAGTACGAGTACTTTACGCGGCGGGTTACTCGCACGTGGTGAGAGTCTTCTATGAAGACCCATATATCGTAGGAATCTTCATGAACATCTATGAGTCTAGGCTTATGCTACTCTACCTCTCCTATTGGAATATCCTCAACACTACGCCGGCACTCTGGGTCTCGGAATTCCCCCCCTCGCACATAAGTCGAGCCCTCTTGTAAGTGAGGGAAAGAGGGGGATCTTCGTCAATTGGCCACTCCGAATATCTGCATGTACAGTACTGTATCATACACAGGGTAGGCTCGGTAGTCCCACGGTGGGTACCAGTTTTCCCAGAAATGAAGGGGAATGGGGGTGAACCTGGCCAAACGAGCAATTGCAAAGGTCACGCGAGCTGTTGAACGTAGGATACCAAGTCTACGGTAGTCTTTCTTTCTCTCTCCGATACAGGATTGCTATTCCCAGAACAATCCGTCACCTGGGGTTCAAGCACTGTATCTAGAAATCACCAAAAAAAAAACACTCAGAATCCAATTCAATCAGTCCAACTCCTTTGCCGCACGACACATTACCTCTTCCTCTCCCTTGATCCTACAAATACCGATCACGATCAATCAATCAGTCGCTGTACTAATCCCCAACCCCAAACTCCCCTGCTCGAGTAACTTTCTCATTCAGAGCTCTAAAGTCTTGGCGACCGACGTTAAAACTAGCCAATTAGCTCAGCCGTCGCGAGCACGTTCTTTGTCGGCAACACCACACAACCACACCCGCCCCCCAAGGCTCCCGCCCGTTGTACCAAGCACGTTCAGGGACACAGGGAGCTTATTGGGCTTTTATTCATCGTGTTAAATGCGGGGAAACCCTCACTGGAGCCCCCCACGGGGGCTGCAACCCCTCCCCTCCCAGACGCCCAAAAGGGAAGTTGGTTTTTTATTTTGTTTTTCTCTTCTCAGTGTGCGGTAATGGCGCGCGGGGTGGCTCTTGTTAAAAGCCCAGCATTCGGGCAACAGCTCTTGGCTACCTTGGCCTTTTTTCTCCTCCCGAGCGGCGGCGCTGGGAAGTATCATGTTGTTAGGTGTTCAAGGCATCATAGGTTCTTGGGACGGCCTTGGGTTGGAGAATTTGATGGAATGGAGTCTGTCTTTTGGTGGGATTTTGACTGATGAATATCATTATGGTACTTCCCTATAGCTCGCTTTGTTTTGACCTCCGTTGTTTGGGTTGTTTGGCCCGATGGAACTCGGGGGGATTTACCTATCTCCACCTCCCCTTTTCTTCTCTCGCTAGGCGAGTATTATCGCTAATATGATACAATTCAATACTACCATACAGTCCCCCAGTTCAGCAGACCTAGCCAACACCAAACGAAGCCAACCGGGCATCCAAGGCCAAGGCGCCAAACCCAAGCCTCCCCTCCCTCCCAAAAAGAACGAGAAGAGAAAGAAAGACGAGCAAGAAAATTTCTCAAACTGACAGCCTACTGGCGTTGCGATTAGACCTAACCAACGAACCAGAGCGAGCGGAAGATACAGTAAAATCTTTTAGCAACAGGCCATCTGCAAGCAGTGGAAAGTCTTGGCCTCTGGGAAAGGGCAAAAAAATGATCATGGATTTTTCTGCTCGGAACCAGAAACAGGAACCAACAGCTCTCCCCTCTTCTTGGCGATTGCTCAATTAGTGCCCCACCTGGGCTGCTCAGCTGGGAGAGGAGAGGAAGGATGGGTTAATTAGGCTTTCGTCGATTGTTGACTTGTTTTGGCGGAGGGGAATTGGCGGAGGGGAATTGGGGGGAAATTTCTTGTCCGTTTGCCTGTCTGGTCTAGTGAGCGAATAGCTAGGCTAGGCTACGGTGCCGTACCGTATATCACATACAGCTTGCTGCACGTGGGTTTTACTGTTGGGGATGGAAAGCCAGGTCGGCTACTGTGATAGGTAGCTAGGCACGATAGCTCGTTAACATTGGAAAAGGTTAAGAAGGGAAAGTAGGTGAGAGAGCGCGCGTGAGAGATTGGGAGAGTGAGAGAAATTGCTTTGTTCTGTGGCGGTTTAGCACGTTCGATGAAAATATATGTTATTGGTCTTTCATCCTGGATCTTTCTGGCCTCGTGCTGGGCGGGGGGATTTTTTACTATTTCCATTTCCCCCTTTGAGTAGGATAGTGCAGTGCTAAGGTTCCTCGGCGAAGAATGGTGTGGTACCGGTGGATGAGCTTTAGTGATAATTATGATAACGATGATAGCGATGTTACGATACGAGCAAAGTTGGAGCCATACCGCCGGAAGAGCTATGAAAAAAGGGAAAGGAAAGGAATGTGAGAATAGCTGGTTTGATTTGATGAGCGTTCATCATAGGTACCGGGTACCGGTAGACGATTTTATTTTTATTAAAGTAGAGTGCGTTGTGAGAGTGCCGGTACAACAATGTGTCGTGAGGGTATGTACGGTAGCTAGACCGGCCAGAAGAAGCTCTCTGATCTTCAATAATTTATTCGGTGATGGGGTATCATACAGGAAAGCATAATTAAAATCATATATTATCACACGGACTTTCACCAATCTGCCTACCCGCGAGCGAGCAAATGACCGGATTGCTGTACTGTAGCAGGTATCGAAATGGAGCATTGGCATCATATATAACATTGAGGCTACAGCGGAAAACTGTCGGAGACTACCGGAAAGGTAGAAGGGCACGGGGATGAGAGAGAGTACCGTAGGGCGATAGATTTGTGGTCTTGTATGATACTAAGAGCAAGAGGAAAGGTTCTCCTTTGTTTCCTTTCTTTTTTACTTTTTTTTTTTCCTCCTCCTTACTCCAAAGAGTAGTCAGATCTAACTTCTGTTCCACAAGGTACAGTTTTCGCCAAGGGTGGCGGCGACGGGTCCTCCTCTCTGCTAACTCTATCCACCCCAGCAGAGCAGGTATGCTTTACCCCTTCCCACTCAAACGGAGAAATCATCCATAGAATAGTGCCATCCATCGTACGTGCACCGTAACTCATGTATCATACAGTACCGTGCCCATGGGGGTACAGTACCGGTACAGTATGCTGGGCTACCAAGTGCCAGTAGGGTGTGATGAGTGCCTGTTTTCCTTGGCTGACAGCCTTGAACCCATGGTCGCGCGGCATAGCATTCTCCTAGTCCCTATCACACCTGCACACACGGTAACCCACGGTGGCCCTTCTCCGTTCTCCAGTGGGACGGACACCTCGTGGGTGGTACAAGTACCGTACCAGAAATACCCATATAGTACTTTCTAATAAGTTGACGTCTTGGCATCCCGCGCTCCTAAGTCCCCCCTAACCATCACTACATTTCTCCACCCCCCCCCTCTAGGCAATGAACGTTGGTAACATTGACACATTTTTTGAGCGGAAAGGAAAAAAGAAAAAAGTAACAAAGTATGGAAAAATCCAAAACAAGAGATGGGCTTCCTTTATCAAGCCTACTGTCCCCGCCTTCCCTGAGTTCCTCTCATAAATATGTGCCCCTCCCCCTCCCTCCTTCTCCGCCATTGTCTCGATACCACACATCACGCTCACTATCTGTTGGTTGAGGTCCAAACCGGCAAGTCCACGTTTGCCTCGCTCTTTCACTTATAACCTCCCTGTCGGAGAAAACCTCCACAGTGCCCGCAGTCGTCGAGAATTCGACGTAATCGAGGCAATATGCAAGCTCTTCCGGAGTATGACTACATCTTTGCCCTTGGCATGCTATTTGCATTCTTGGTATGACAGGCTGTATTGCTTTGCTTTATTTTTATTTCCAATTCTCATTTCGTTTTGTATATGTTTGTTTTTCTACACGGTGTTGGGGAACAGGGTTTTTGGCTAACTTACCGTGTGGTAATAGGATGCCTGGAACATTGGCGCAAATGATGTCGCAAACTCTTTCGCGACCTCGGTCTCGTCTCGGTCTCTTACTATGATGCAAGCTATGTGCATCGCCACGGTCATGGAGTTCACTGGTGCGGTTGTAGTTGGCGCTCGTGTTGCGGATACTATCAGAAGTAAAATTGGTGAGTAATGAGCTGCTACGATTTGCTATCACTTTCTTGGCTCCCTTTCCTCTCCCAATTTTTGGTTAGGCGGAGTGGTGGGGCTGATCGTAGCGGCCTGGTAAATAGTCAAGATCGACGCATTCGTCCACCATCCTGGCGTTCTCATGTTGGGCATGCTGTGCGCTTTGATCGGTTCCTCTACGTGGCTCACGATAGCTACAGCACTTGGTTTACCTGTATCGACAACGTGAGTAAACGGATGGAATGGAAACTCCCTGGGTTTTTGGCCGGTGCTGATGATGACCGCTGGCTGCTAGGCATTGCATCGTTGGTGGTGTCATTGGTATGGGCATTGCATCTCTTGGAGTCGATGGTGTTGTTTGGGGATGGGAGGGCAAGGGTGTCTCGCAGATCTTTGCCTCTTGGATCATCGCGCCTGCTATAGCTGCTGCTTTCGCGGCAATCATTTTCTCGATCACCAAGTATGGTGTTCTCAGGCGCAGCGACCCTCTAAAGTGGGGTTTCATCATGGTGCCGGTCTACTTCGCTATCACCTCTGGTATTTTGACCATGCTTATCGTCTGGAAAGGTGTAAGTAGCTCCCATTAGGGTGTTAGGGGGGGGGGGGGGGTTTGCAGGCACTAAACTTTGTTTATAGGCTGCGTCGCTTAACCTTGACAATTGGACTGCTGGACAAATCGCAGGATGCATTTTCGGCGTTGCTGGCGGTGTCGCTCTGATCGTCGTCGTCTTCTTCCTCCCCTTCCTCCACAGGAAGCTCATCAAGGAAGACTGGACTTTGAGATGGTGGGACATCTTCTACGGCCCTCTCCTCCTCCGCCGCGGACCCATCCCAGAGGCGCCAGAGGGAGCCCAAACCCAGATTGTGCAGGATTACTACCGCGGAAAGGCTACCAGGGCTGATCTCGAGGCCGCAAACATTAGACCGTCCGAAATTGTCGAGGCGGAGGCCACCCGCGCAGACATGCACTCGGATGAACTTGGCATCCGAAAGGAGGTTGGTATTGGTTCAAAGTCCCTTGAGGAGATTGAGCGCATGGACACGGGCCCTTGGTACTACCCCAAGAACCTATGGAAGATCGTGGTTAATGCTGCCCTCCACGGTGTCCGTGTCGACGTCATCTCCGAGCAGGGCCGCGCTTCGAAGCTTGCCGGGGACATCAACGACATGCACGCCCGCGCCGCGCGATTCGATAACAAGACCGAGCACCTCTACTCATTCCTCCAGGTTCTCACCGCTGCCACCGCATCCTTCGCTCACGGCTCTAACGATGTTTCTAATGCTACCGGTCCTCTCGCTACAATCTTCCTCGTCTGGCACACCGGTGTCGTCAACAAGAAAGCACCCGTGCCAGTTTGGGTTCTCGCCTATGGTGGTGCTGGGATCGTCATTGGCCTATGGACCTACGGATATAACATCATGCGCAATCTCGGTAATCGTTTGACTCTGCAATCCCCTTCGCGTGGTTTCTCTATGGAGTTGGGTTCCGCCGTCACCGTTGTCCTTGCTACTCGTCTTGCTCTGCCGGTTTCTACAACTCAGTGTATCGTCGGAGCAACTATGGGTGTCGCGCTCTGCAATGGTGACTTTAAGGCGCTTAACTGGAGGATGGTTACTTGGTGGTATGTATCCCAATTCGCTAAATCTTGAGATTACAATGGATACTAATGTGTTTGCTAGTTATGCTGGTTGGGTCCTTACCCTTCCTATCGCTGGTGCCATCTCCGGCTGTCTTATGGGAATAATTATCAATGCCCCTCGTTTCTAATATCCCCCCTCTCATAAATGTCTAATCGCTTGCTATGTATTTTCTTACTATTTGATGTCTGCGGGGACATTTCGTCCCGCTGCATTTTAAGTTTTCCCTCCTATAAAAGAATGGTCTATGCTAGCTTTACTCCTGCCTATTTTCATATAAAAAAACTTGGGGTTTTTGCCTTTACTTCTTTTCTTTCGTGGTTTCGGGGGTGGGCGGTGGGGGTTCTGAGGCAGGCTATGATGTAATTCCCATCCCTCTCCTATCCAAGCTATTCTTCATTGCCCTGGCTGTTCGCCTGAGTAGGTAATAGGAGCATTGGCGTGGGGGTAAAGCACAATCTGGGTACCGTATGAGTATTGTATCCGTGTACGGAATATATTATGCTTAGTGGATTGGCGCGATTTTTTTTTTTTTTTTTTTGAAAAAAAGACCGTGGATTCCCGCTTTGTGGGATAAATTTTAAGCTTGCCATTGAAAGGCGTGGCTGTATGGTACTGTGGGGGAGGAGGGGTGGTACTCGTCCTGGCGAGGGGTGCCCAAACATTTACGAGTATATAGGAGAGGATATCTCAAGGATATTTTTAGGGATATTTCCCTTTCGACCTTCCGCCTATGCCCGGCTACCGGTATGTTCTGTACCCCTTGCGGGGGATGAGTAATATGGCTAGGGTTTCGATTGATCTGCAGGGCTTAATCGTATCGTGATCGGCTCCTTACCGCTAAGCCTTGCGCATCCGTCGGAGCCCCCCCACCTGTGTTGTTGACTATATCACAAGGTACTGGCGCATCCGTCGGAGCCCCCCCACCTGTGTTGTTGACTATATCACAAGGTACTGGTATTCGAGTATTGTGAAGTGCTGTATCATACGGTGCAGCATTATACTAGTAATCTATATGCATATGACATGTAGGATAAATTGGAATGGACTTTTGGGCAATGGGAGGGGGGGGATTACAACCATCGTATATTATCGCAGTCCCTGGTATCCCTGATGCGGGTACGGTACGGTACTGCTCGAGTAGGGCGGCCGGGTATCTGGGCGAGCCGATTCGTTGGGTGGGAGAGCGAGCGAGGGAGGGAGGGAGGGAGATGAGGTGGGTGCCTGGGTATGATGCGGCACCGGTATTCGTCTCTACAATAATACGAGTTTTATCAGAATAAGGCGAGTATCATATGGCGGTGCATTTTCCCCCCTTCTTCTTACCTTTTATCTAACGCATGGCGAGCACTGTATTGTATGTACAGTACTCCTGTTGTGGTCGTCCAGTTACCGGCGCCGACGATACAGCAAGGAAAGTTAACTTTACAGTTCAGCACACCGCACTGCGCACCCTCGGCCAGTTGCTCGATTGGTCCTTCCACCCCTTGCAGTCCCCCCAGTTGCCAAGAAATCATGCTGTCTCACTCGATTATGACGCAATAATTCTTATCTGTTTTTTTTTTGGGGAAGTATGATATTCGAGAATCATGCTGTGAGTCTTACTTTTCGTGTGCTCGGCGGGCTGTGTCCGTATGGGTACGGTAATTCAAAAATCGGAAAGACAAGGAAGGGGTGGCGAAACATGGATCTGCGGTGGTGGTAAGTTAGGTAGATAAGCTTTTGTGGGAAAAGAGAGACACGGGATTGTTTCTGGATTTTTTAGAGGTTCTGAAGGGAGGGAGGGAGGGAGGTTTGGATGGTTTTTTCTGTCGTGCAGCGAGGCTAATTCGTGTAGGTACTGGGGATAATTTTTGGTTGTTGACTTGGGATATATCTTGTTATTGATGGGATGGTTGCGTTTGGTTCGGGATCTATTCCGTTTATACTCGGGTATAGTATTGTCTGTCTGCTCGCACTGCCCCTTACTGTATGTAGGATGTTGCGCTGATATTTTTTTCTTTCTCTTCCTTTCGGGGTTTACCCGAGCGAGATACTCAGGTGGGTGATGTATCCCCCTCCTCACTTGCGAAGGGGAGGTGAGTGCTGTTTGAGGTATCGTACCGGGATTGCGCCATATGGCTCTTCCTTTCTTGTGGGGGAGCGGTCATCGTCCGCCTCAATAGTACATTCCTGTGCAAGCACGGTACAATTTCTGGGATTCTCGATGCGCTGACTTTGTTGGCCGGGGGGCTCCTTGTTTGTTTGTTCGTGCCTGACCTCTCCACCTATCATACCTACTTACCTACCTACCTGGATCGACTCGCGATACAGTTATAGTATTGGATCAACAAAAGGAAGGAAGAGAAGGCGAGGAGGGAAAAACATTCAGGTAGAGCGCGCTCCTGTCCCGCAAGTGATGATGGTTCATTCATTAATTTCGCCTTGTTGTTAACACTTATGGCAACGTGCCATGATAAATGTCCGGGATTGGCGGGGCTAATCGGGATGATATAAGTACTGTGCTACCATGCTTTTTGCTTGAAAACGCCAGGAGAGGGGTGCACAAGTGAGTGGATGGTATGGCAAGGCTTGTTGTTGTTGTACCCGAGTGCTCGGGTGCTGGTACAATGACGGTAACGGTAACAAAAATAGGTAGCAGCAACGGGCGTGCTTATTGGGCTATGTTGGTCTATCCTGCATCCTGATGTCCCTCCGGTAGATGTTCTATCATACTGCCGGGCTACGGTCAGCGAATAGACTACTCGAGTACTGTACCGCCATCACCTTCACCCGGCAACCACAACAGCTTTGCCCTGTCAGTCCCGCTGACATTTCTCTAGGGCTTTCTGGACGCGCTGATTTGGTGCCTTATTCATTTGTCCCCACCCACGGCTGTTAGGGCTTACGATTTGAGTTGAAGGTGGGGGGGGATGGGTGCTTGCTTTTTTCTTCTTTGTAAAATGTGGTTGTTCTTTGGAAAGGGTATTTCTTGTGTTTTTGTTGTTTTTTCTTCTCCCCTTTTGATTTTCTTTTTTCCTTTTGACTCTAGGTTGGGGCGCGGTGTGGCCAGTATATAGGTTACCGTAGTTGGTATGTGTAGTGTGGGATTGTGTTTTTCTCCAATGGTGTTGTGGTACAGTACGGTACCTGTAGTGGTGGTTGCTGGTGGTGGTGGGAGATGTTGCGGTAGGCTATCATACCGTAACGGTACGGGACATGCCAGTATTGTGGCACAGCATTCTGGTGCCTTGGCGCACGGATAAGCGCATCCTCAACAAGCCCTGTGTCGGTTGGCCAATCATCCACAATTACTGTAACGTGGTACAGATCTGAGCTGGGGGCATTTTCCGAGTCTAGAGAAGGGTGCTCAAGAATGTCGCAGTAGAGTAGTAGCGGTGGCCGTATCTTACGATGGACTGAGTTACTCTACTCGAGTACAGCCGACACAGGACACTATTCTACAGCATGCAATGAGAATGGATTAAAAGTTGAGGAACGGTTGAGCCGTGGTGTAATAGAATACAGGTTCAGCGGGAGTTCACAGGGCACGGATCCGGGCCTGGCAACCAAATGGGCGTGCTAATTGTGGAAGAAATAGGGGTCCAGTCGTGAGGGGTTGTTGCCGGGTCATGAACTGTCACTCTGTGGAGTTTGTTATGATACCACACTGTTGAAACGACCGAGGTTGATTGAGAAGGAAACTAGGGGGTATGCTCGATTGTTTATATACAGGAAAGAACCAGCCACTGTTTCCCAGATTTACGCGGCTTCACTCGCCGCATCACCCGCCACACCACCAGCTAACGTACTGCCATGGGGTCGACCATACCAGATATGGAAGGACGCTACTCTGTGGGATAAAAGTTGATGGACTAGGCTTTTGTCTCTATCGAATGAAAGAAATAAAGTGAGGGGCAGTACGATACTTGCCTCCTAACCGCTTATTCCTGGACAAAGTCTGACTCGCGTGGGCGAGTGCAGCTCGTGTAGATGAAATGACATGCTATATAAAGAGACTGGCTCCTACCTACCCCTCTCCTTCACGCCCTTTATTTCTCGGTGATGGTGAGTGAGGGTACTGAACAAGCTCCATTCATACCCCTCCCTTCACTCTCCAAGCCATTCCCCCCCCCTGTGGTCCTCTCATCTAGTCCAGGCGCTCCTAACGCTAGATTTAAGTAAAGCTCTGTGCCCTGCGGCAAGTAGAGGGTATGTGTAGAGCTGTCAAGTATGATATTGAGATTGTTTTGGTGGTTCTAAAAGCTTTTCCATGCTATCATTCCAGGTTCGTAAAGAGCCGAGCGAAATTGCTTCTGACACCAATGTGGGAGCCCACGTTGTGAGACTCTTCATTGGTGTGTTCCACATACGCGGAGTAAAATGGGTCTCTTGGTGTGGGGCTAGATTACATCTTCATAGCCCCTTCTATGGTTTAGTTAAGCCTAGTCCCCACTGGGAGGTAAATTTTTATACTAGATGTTTTATGGCCCTTCGTATCACAATACCAGCTTGGGTGCGAGAACTTTTGGAATGGGACCGTACAACCATATCAGAACCTACGATCCGATCCTCTGGTAGCCCGTCTGAAAAGATTGCTTTCTCCTTTCTGTCCTAACTCCCCCACCCGGCAGCAATGAGGCTTCCCTAGCAAACTAGGTTGAAGAGAGGAAAGGAAAAAAATATGAAAGAGGAGAATAATAATAATAATTAACACATATCTTAAGTTAGGTGTTGTTGCGCTAGAGGCCTCAAACTCTCAGATTACCACACGGAGGAGCAAATCGCTCCCAATTCCCTTGAAGTCTCGAGGAGCCCACACTTGCTTGGAATACAGGGATTCTCCAATGGTACCCCCCTTTGCTGCACAAACTTCTATCCTGCTTCCTGCCTTCGACTTAATGGCGAGAGCTGGAGTAAGTTACTTGTGACACCTGATTAAAATGTCAAGTGTAATGAATGCCCTGGACAGGGTTTATGATAGGTTGCGGGTTTGGCATTATGGCACTTAGCAGTTGGATACTTATCAATCTTGGCATGCGGGAGGGCTTCCAGTTGTACAGTAGTACATCTGAAACTAGATCACCATAGAACCCTGTTGACGTTCAATAACCTGGCTATGTTGACTTAAACTATGTGACTTGAATAGTTGTATACAGGATGGAAACCAGGAGGAAAGAAAGGAAGGGGGAGCAGTTTACGATCCAGAGTCATCATGACGGGGTGTGCTTGGTCTGCAATATGCTGGAGAGGGGCTTCTGGGTGAAGTGTTTGGGTACGAGATATGCAGGTTAGTATGTGAGGAGATGCTTGATAATTAGAAAGCTTGAGTGTAGGTGTGGATAATAATATGCACATATTTTAGAAATATGGGTGAGCTCTGAAATTCAGTTTAGGAGCTTATACGGCTCAGGTAAACGAGGTGCTAGTTTAGAAGATACCCCCACCACACATATGCTCCAGAACTGCAACTATTTCTCTTAGAATTTGAAATGCGGGCCAGGATAGCTGGGATTTCAAAGGAGTGAAAAATAACTATACTGAAGAACTTCTGATCCTGTTGCAAGCATGAGGGGATAAAAAAGGAAGGCAAGACTTAGTGACCAGAGAAGGAGAATATACACGGAACGGGAAGGTTATGTGTGGCGGGGAATTGAACTATGATATAGGACTTTTTGCTATGATAACAAAGTACCCTACTCCCCTTCCTGCACTGTAGCGCTCCCTTCCGCGAAAAAACTGGATGGCTGAGGGCCGGAGGTTTGTGTAGCTTGAATTGGCCACATTGACTTGACGGAGGCGCAGTGAGACTCATAGGGCGAAAAGTTTACATGCGAAGAGATTTCCTTTGAGCAACCATTAGCTAAAATCGATTCAAAGATGAAAATTGCATTCGAAATTCGAAGAGGAGAGGTGATTATCGGCCAGTTCCTATGGCCTGATGGCTAAGGAACTGGTCCGTGTTAATTTCAAGCAGGGACCTCAGCAGGTCCGAGTCGTCGCCGAATGGATGTAGTCGGGCATAAAAAATGCCCGGGGAACCACTTTTGTTTTGCTGGATGAGGGTTCGAGGGTGGTTGGTGCCATAATATCTATTCTTAGGGGAGATTAAGATATAGAGTACGATATGGGATAAGTTAGAGAGTAGGTTCATAATATAAGAGTTGTATTGTAGTGCTTGATATTGTTATCAGACTTTTCCTGCGGAACTTTCCTGCTCTAGGAAGAACACAGCCAAATTTAAAGAGGTGAGGTCACTATTGACTAGTTTTGATGGTCTGATGGCGAAGGGACTGGTCTGTCCTAATTTGGCGAGCAGCTCTCTCCAGATCTTATTCTTCCTTGTTGCTTTGCACGCCAAGAGACCTTGCTGTTAGCTCTTTGATATTTATGATTTCCTTTCTTTTAGGAATGTGTCTACTCTTGTAATGTATTAAATATATTATAATAAATGTTAGGACATCGTTGTCCTTAACTTTAGGCGTTTTTCTTCTTCGAAGGCAGCAAGGTAAATATTTGTTGCCTTGGTGGTATGATGTGAAAATACCTAGCTGGCGTAGTGGTTAATATGTCAAAAAACTGATAGCCTCCTGTGAAGTTAGTATTATAGGAGCTTAGGCGCTCGATCCTCTTTAGATTGAGTTATTATCGAACAATCCGTCACGTAGGGTAGGATATTTCGGAGATCTCCCCCTACAGGGACTGGGAGACTGAAGACCTTAGCCTTCCTCAATAGCGCTATGGCGCGAATCAGGACTCCTGCGGGGTGCTAGGATCCCACTCTAGGCCACACCCATAAGGGTGAGGTCTGAGCTCCGCAGGGCAGCGGAAAAATGTCAAACGATATTTTTTTATATTTTTAAACATTTTCAAAAGAGCTGATTTAGGGGCTGTTTGTCACGCTGTGATTTGGGATAGCAGTGATTTGGAATCATGAATGGTAAATACCCGGCTGCCAAATGTGTGATTTTAAATGTTCAAAAACGTGATTTGGGGTTAACACCACCGGCCCAGATAAAGAATTAGGGTACATCAACTAGAGTGATCATGGCAAAACCAGCCTATGACAAAGCAAGAATGCTGATTGGGCTTTTAAAGACAGGAATTATTTGTGTAGGAATTCTCGTTATATGAGACAGTAGGCTTTCTTAGATCAGAATTTGACCAAACACTGGGGTTGCTAAGGACAAGGGCATAGCCATAGATCCCCAAATACTATTATATTTTCCCAAACCGTGATTTGAAATTGCTGCCGAACCAAACACCTTGAACATTTCAAATCATAGCGAACAGCTCAAATCACGGTTTGCTAAACACCCCCTTAGTTTCTTCGATTAGGGTAAAAGGCGATCGCAAATCCTACATCCTACCAGATCCTCTGGTGTGGGAAGCACTGCCGTAAGAACTGGAATAATTGAACCTCGCGCTAAGTCATCCGAAATCCCCTCTCTTGGAGAGGCGGGCCGGGGCACAGCGAAAACCGACCCCCTCAGACCGGGCTTAGGATAGAAAAAAAGAAAAAAGTGTTAGACCCCACCAGCAAAGGCAACTCCAACGTCCTAGCGTGAGGTTCAACCATTCCGGCCCTTACGGTATGCTACCCATGGGTTTTTGGGTACCCACTAAGAATTCATCCCGGTGCCATAGACAAGCCAATCTGCTCAGGTGACAAAGAGAAAACCAACATCTACAGTACATACTAGGTACTCCTCACCAACCTCGCTGGCAAAGATCTCAACCTGTAATCCTCCCCATCTAACTCATGAACACACACCGCACACAGCAGACAATACCGCTACCATCGCATTTTGTGCCCCTCCCCGTTCAAATAGGTAAAAGTCGGCTATCCACCGCGGGATGATACCCCGGAGCGACCTTATCCCCAACCCCTAAGAGCCCACAAAGATGGGGCGTATACATAGATAGAGACATATTATACATCTACACGAATACGTATAACATCTGCACTTAACCTAAGCACGCTACACAAGGCGAAAGCAACGTAGCACTGCAATTAACTAACCGGGCACATCACGATGTTTCTAGCTGCCTGCCCAAGTTAAGGCTCTACCTGAGTGGCAGGTAGAACGTTGTGTCGTAGGACATAGACCTCTTTTTTTGTTTCTGGCTTTCCTCTGCTATGGCTTGTAGCGTGTAGTACGACTAGTAGGAGCTCAACTTCGCCTGTGGGTGGGTGGGTTGGTTGTAAGGGTGTTGGTAATTGATTTCATCACGTGGAGTCACTCGGATTTGGAACTTGTTGTATCGCATGACTGCAGAACTCTGTGAGCCCGTTCTAAGGGTGGGATATAGACTAATGCCTGGGGAGATTATCTGAGCTGTGAATATTGTAGTGCCCTTTCATTATGCGCTCATTAGTTCGCCAATGCCCGCGGTCTGTCTGTGTTCCGGAGCTTTTCTGGATCCTCTCTTTTGCACCGTTGGACCTGCCTTTTTTCATCTTTTTATTTGACCACTGGCTTTCATGTTATGGCTATTGCCCCCATTACCCTGGGAAATAAGGGGCTTTGTTGGTGGGGATCGGTGACTGTCGTTTGGGATTCCTCTTGTCTTCAAGCTATACCCCCCCCCCCCGAGGATTATAAATAGGCTCTTTGGACAGCCCCTCATCTGGTTCTTCCTTGATGCATGATGGTATGTTCAATGCTTGAGATTGCTGTCATACTGTCCTCTTTAACGTCAGGCAGAAGAAAACATCTAAATCGGGATCCACCTGCCACCCTGATGGTTGCTCGTTCCCGGGGCAGCATTGCCTGATAACTTGGCTGGTTAGCTGGTGCAGTGTTAAGATCTTGGGAGAAAGTTGACTCCTGGGCAATCAATGGAAGCTCATGCGCTAAATTCCTCCTACCTCGAGTTACTATTGAACAATCTGTTACCTAGGGAGGGGGAACGGTCCTGCTGCCAGGTGGCAGAACCCGACTCTGGGCCGTACAGCAAAGGCGGGGCTAAGGATCGGCCTGGTAGTAGGAGACGCGAAGCGGGATTACTTCCATAGAGTTGGGAGCATCTGTGGACTCTAAATGCTATCATGTGCACAGTCTAATACGGAGGTGACTGAACTCGTTAGTGGGGGATCACCAACTCTAGTAAACCACCTCCTTACCGTTTACCCCCTCAACATATTCTCTAAGCTAAGCCGGGCATAGAAAGTAACTTGAAAAATATGTGAACTCTTTTAAATTCCCAAGTAATTGCAGCAAAGCTCAGGTTTCCACTAGAACCTATCCGATAGTCTGGTAGGACTTAGAGTAGCGCCTGCACCATTCGATCCCTGGGGTTGGCTATGTCCTTTGCGTTATGTATGGCTTTTGGCTGTTACCGGAAAGGGCGATACACGAAACTCGAGATTCATGTTTAATAAAATGCTGCATTATCCTTAACCTTCAGGCGAAAATCCAAGTTCACCTTCTATCATAGTAGGATAAGTATTTGTTTCCAGGGCAACATTATGTGAAATGCCTAGCTGGCGCAGTGGTTAACATGTCAAGAAACTAATAACCTCCTGTGCAATTACCGGGAGCCCAGGAGTTCGATTACTCTCAGAATGAGTTATTATCGAACAATCCGTCACATAGGGGATGTGGGCAGTCCTGCCCTATGGGAACTGGGAGACTGAAGACCTTAGCCTTCTTCAATAAGGCTGTAGGGCGAATCAGACCTGCTACGAGGTGGTAGGATCCGACTCCGGACCATTGGTTCCCGATCGGTAGGGTAGCAGAAGAGAAGAGAAGAGCTAAGGGAAGTCTTTTGCCATTCTGAGTTTGTGATAGCGACTGTAATATCTGGATGCTATACCTAGAGGCCGTCTGACCATGGCGGCAGAATCCCTTGGTATGGAACCACCACTAACTTTGGTAAACCACCTTCTCACCATTTATCGCCCTATCAACGTACTTCCCCAGCGAAGTCCGGCACGGACAGTAACTTGCGAAATATGTGGACTCTTTCAATGCTCTAATAAGTGCGACAAGGTTCAAGCTTCCTCTAGAATTTATCCGATAGTTTCGTGTGAGCTCAGAGCAGCACCAGCACCACCCGATGCCTCGAGAGGGAAATGGGTTCCGGGGGCTCTTCTTGTCGCATATTATCGCATTTGGCTGCCTCTGTAAAGAGAGATATACGGGACTCAGGATATTGAAACGAAGAAACTCGGGTCAGTCTTCTAATTTCCGGAATGCGAGAAGTACAAACCAACATCGGTCACTGATGAGGGATCCCGTATGGTAAAAGAAACCACGTAACTCACAATCAATTCAACTCTCCTAAGCTAATCGACAAACCTCTCATCTAAGAAGAACCCATAGAAAGGAACAAATCCAAGCGAAAAGAAAGCCCAACCTTGCCTAGTTGTCTGACTATCTATGCACAGGTGATTCTCTGCTTGAATCTTCTTTTTACGCCTTGTCCCGGTTTTCTTCTCCTTTGTCCGTCGACAGCCAAAAGGTCGGAATGCAGGGTGAAAGAAGTGAAAAACAGTCTCCTTATATAGACTCTCTCCTAGTCAGCCGAGACTTAGCAAGCAACCACCCCTGTTTAGTAGCAAGCATGACACGGGCACGCCCACTTCCTCATATGCAACGCAAGCACCGCGTATTTTCTTTCCTAAGAAAAGTTACATCACGAACTATTATTCGTGCTCTACCAAATCGTCCCGACTACCGGTAGCTAAGACATTCTAACCAGGCAAAGCCAATTTTATTCCCTACAATACTCTATGGTACCCTCGCCGCTAGTGCCCCCAAGCGTCCAGTCCGCCCGCCTTTCGCTTATGAGGGACGGACGTCCTTCCTATAGTCAGTCCTAACCTCTGCCCGGGACAGACTCAGGGCCCTATAGGTGTCTCACTGTGAAATACTTACAGGTGACGGCCGGGCCATACGAATGACGGCCGTCTTTCCGAAAGACGAACACCGTTCCCGGCGTCCTTACCCACCCTACCCGGGGCTACAAGCCCGCCAGGGCCCTGCGGGGCGCTTGAGATTGTTGGGAACACTGCTCCCCGCCCCACCCAGGGGAACCCTTTTATAACATGAGAGATCACATGCACAATACCGTTCTCGCCTGTGCAGTCCCTCTTATTGCATCGAACCTACCTACCTACGGTATGCTAATACCCGTGTCCAAATCCTAGAGCGCTCGCAGCCCCTAGACTCTGGCAATAGCTAACCGCCCTGTATCTTTAATACCTGGATTGGGGCGCTGTGAGTTCTAGAGCTACATACATACCGTGAGATGGATCAACCCTAAGACCAAATTGGCATTCTATAATACCATTGGTTACAGGGTGGGTATAGCAGGGTTCTAGCCAAAACTTGAACTTGGGATTTTTATCCTTCCTCCTGAGAATGCATATCTGGTTTTATGGGAGATTCTGGATAATGTAATAGAGAGTAAACTGTATATCCCAGGGGCCTTGGGTATATGTATGATATACCCAGATTTCTGAATGAACCTTCTATCGCATGTTTGTTGGACCCCCCCGCCCCGCGCGCGCTACTGCTACCCAGGTTTTACAGAAGAAATGAAAACGAAGAGGGGACCTATCTGTTTCGACCTCCAATTTCCTTTGTCTACCTCGACTATGACTGCAATTTGCGCAGTTGATCAATTACGATACCTCTCAAGTCCCAGGAGTTTTTTCTTTTCCCTTTTCCCTTTTTTTCGCACTAACGGCCTGCTTGGGTTACCGCGACCTGGGCTATATCTGCCAACTCGGGTCATGCATGATTTGAGATGTTCAGAGTGTTAGGCTGGACAGTGTTTTCAAATCAATATTTGCGAAAAAAAATTCAAATCGTGGTTTGGGAAATTTTCGAAATTTGATTTCTGGATTTAAGCTATATACGACTTTCTTGTCTTGTGAATACCCTTATCAACAGCTAGTGAGTTAAGCCTCGGAGGCCCATTCAGGCCAAATAGAACAAACATGATATAATACCGTATTCAAAATTGCAACCGTGTTTGGCGAAGAGCGGCTGGCTTGCAAATCATGATTTGGAAACTTTTCGGACTGTGATTTCAAATCGGCCATCTCAAATATCAGAGAGTCAACCAGCCCTCATTCTTTTTCGTGCTGTTAGTTTGGCGGGGGAATTGGGAGTTCAATGCTGGAAATGGTACGACTCTCTGACTTAATACATGATTGGGAGTTCGTGATGTTGGGTAGCGGGGCGTTGGTATTAATGTGATGAATGGTCGGGAGGGATACCTATGGGTACGACAGAGCGAGGCGTCATGAGCCGTCACTCCACAACCCCTTGAGCTTTAGTTGAGGTTAGGTTAATTAGATAAAGTGAGACCGGAAAAGAATGTGTGGTAGTATGGGTTACTGAAAGGAAGGGGACATGAGTTCTCTAGTCGCTCTACTAAGGGAAATGTGTTTTTATAGAATGCTCGGAATCATGACAGTTAGCTTTGGCACTGAATACCAAACCTACGTTCCACTGCGTATAGGTCCTCGGCCGCAGCGCACCTATCTTAAAACCGTTGCAGTGCAATTGGCGCAGCATTGGATAGCACAATATGACAGGTGAGGAAGCATGATGAGTTTAGGCGGGAAGTAAACACAAGAAACCTTCCTGTGGCAAAAGAGGTTCATGCAAAAGCCCTAGATCCTTCTTCAAGGCCCTCATTCCCCAGAAGTGTTGCTACTGTAAATGAGACCTGAACTTGGGCCCCAGGGAGTCCGAGTAAGAAGTGGCCAAATCGTTACTGCTAGGCCGCTGATCCCGGCTCTGATTATTGTGCTTTTCTACCTAATTTAAGGGGTATCCGATAAATTTTTGAGAGGATAGTTTGTTTCCGACGTGATGGGAAGGTTTGTGCTCACTGGCTTGAGTGTGTACTGATGAACTGCTATTCCGGACTACTACCGGGAAAGGGGTATCTGTCATCAGGGACATTGAGTTTATCTGGTTTGCGGCGTGTCCTTACTGCATTAAGCTCGGAAGTATGAACAGGGCATGGGAGATAGGATGCTATCTGCGGTGATGATATCTTTCTGCATGTTAAGCGCGTCGTGTGGAGCTGACGGTGCTGATAGACCATCTCATGAATTGGGATTTCAAGGTTAGGTCTAAATAGGCTTGGGCAAATTACTTCCGATGATAGACATTATTTTGTGCGTGCCACTTTGGTCGTGCTGTCTTCGATAGCGCAAGAAATGTCTGTGACACCTCTTGGGCACTTAAGCGATAAACCGTGGTCGTCGTTAAATCCAAGATGCCTTAAGTCTGCTTCCGGTCCGTTAATCAAGGTGTTCCCTTCCTTCTTTCCTTGCCTTGGATTCTCCACATCGCTCTAGGTAAACACACCACCAAAGTTGTACTCCTTTTGTTCTGGATTCACTTACCTCCCGCCCGAGTGATCTTCCTCTAGGTATTTAACTCCTGCTGTCATCTACAGGTGATAGGTTATTTGACTGGCAAATTCCGGTCAATCACTTAGACCGATGGAGCTCGGGTTTATTCGCTCAATGATCTTTTGAGGGGGGGGGTATTTCAATGATTGGCTACTTAAGTGCAAATAATTCGCAGAATTGTGCTTGTATAGATCATTCGGTGTAAGGATGGGCTCGTCAACCCATAAACATGCATCCAGCAAGTGAGACATAAATCATCAATCATCACTCGCGCGTATTATTCGCTGACTGAGGGGAAGCTATCCGAGTGGTTCCCTGAGAGATGTTTTTTGGGGATTCATGCGTTGGTCTTTGGGAAAACACTTTGCGAATCACTTCTGGAGTTTTGGGCTGACTTGGAAGTAGCGGGACAGGAATTAGCTGCGAGTCCATGACAAGTGCGTTACGGGCCACCTAACTGGTTGTGTGAGATACTGGCACGGCAGGTGCGTAATTGAGTACGGTAGTGGTACCAATCGACCCACCGGTACTTGAATTGAGAAGCTGAAAGGGGCAGTATAAGGTGTTTTCCTTGCCACAAGTTCTTCGGGCCAGATCCCATCGCGATTACCTGAAGTTACTTCTACCTGTCAACCATCAAGCCCAAGGATTCTTCGGAGCATCGATCTGATTAAAGCTTGATCAATTGATATCAACCGAGGACCGGTAAGTTCAATACCCCTCTCAAGGCATTCTGTAGTACCATGGGCCTCCTACAGTATTGATTTCTGTCAGGAATGAGATCTCTGAGTGAATACAAGAAGATGTGCTACTTCCGGTCTTAGCAGTCTCGCCTTGTATACCCGTACACGTACTTTCACCTTACTCGCAGCGCGTCTGTTGTGTTACAGTGCCCTTGTTTACCTCGCCTCGCGCTCGTGTTACTAGGGAATGTTTCGGTGGTGCTGTGATAAGCATATGGCGACGGATCCGCATACTTGCGTTTACCGTACTCGTAATGTCGCAACTCTTGCAAAATGGACTGCTATTGCATACACCAAAAATGGGCCAGGGCTCAGAATTTTGGTAGTATGCAATAGCAGTCTGTTTTGCAAACGTCAGGAGGATTACTTAGTAGCCTATGTGGGGGAACTGGAAATATTCGCCAAGATCGGCATCACATGATTTCAGCCCTGTGTTTGAATCTTCGATTACAAACCTGCCCGAACTCGGGGACGTCCATCACGTTATGAAGGTACCAGTGCTGCAAGCACTCGAATAATTGGAGCATGTGCTGGAACGTTGGGGTTGCCCCTGCTAGTAAGTTCTGGCACCCCCCTCCTGGTTTGCCTCGGAGAGCAGGTTTTTTGGTATGTTTTTCGCCCCACCCCCCCAGAGGGGGAAATTCAGACTCCCTGGCACATGGTCTAATTATTCAAGCTCTTATCGTGCTCTCGAGTAGTCAGTTGCAGTACAGCCCCAGTTTACCCCCGGAAATCGCCCGGCCTAAAGTCAACTCCGTCATAGTCGGGTGAGGTTAAGCATCGCCGTCGCCGCGGGGGAAAAAATGTTCTGCCTTCTTCAGACATCCATGGCATCCATAGCTACTGCCGTGGCGTTTGCGAACCTCCTGTGGGATGACAGCCTGCACACATGCAAAAAAGCTACCGGTAATCATACCGGTGTGTATATTTGCCTGCCTGTTATGATAATATTATGCTTCTGCATATTTGATGCTCCCCTGTTTATTATGCCCCACAGCCCAGACACTTCTATCCCCCCGCCCCCGCCCCCACATTTGTTTAATCAAAGGCTTCCCCGCACGTTTGTGTCAGGAGGCAGTATTCGTGGAGACCCGCCCTCTACAGCCTTAATCTATTCGAGGGGTGGTTCATTTTTCTGGCCGTCATAAATTTGATTGCTTGCATTGAAGGTTGGTGAAGAGGTACTCAATGGAAGTTTTTCAAGTCCTAAAGCAGGCAAGCATTACCCCCCCCCCACTTGCCCCTGGACTATCCCTAAATATTAATACTAGGCCATAACTTACGTCTAGAGAAACTCATTCTATGTGTGGGGATATTCCGGTGGGATCAATTGGATTGGGGGCGATTGCGGTTAGGGTTGTCTAATAGGACTTACAAATGGGCGATGCACTCGATCATCAAATCGGTTCCCAAAGGAGGGCGCTTGACTGCAACGCGTATTCTCGCCCTCAAAGAAAAGCAAAAAATAAAACAACTTGTCTTGTGAGTCTCAGCAAGGCGGAACCCCCATACCCGAGTTGGAGAGGCAGTGAAGAAGGGGAAAAAAGAAAAGGAAGGAAGTGATGAAAGGTGCCGTGGTATTACCACATTATAATAAAGATGCAAAATAGGGCAGCCGGGGCTTCGTCTACTACTAGCTCAGTATCATTTCAGAATCTTTCGTACCTATCGGTTATGAAAGCCACGCTTTTCAGGGCGTTATCTAGATGGGGTCCAGCGGCTTCTAGCCCTGCGGGGAGAGATAGACGATTTCCTTGTGCCCTTTGGTACCCAACCAACCATCAAAACTAACAAACCCCAATCGATAGATACATTATGATACACCCCCTACAAGGTGGGAGTGGGCAACCTGGAAAAATTGGAAAAGGTACGGCGAGGGATAAGTTAACGGTGGGATTCCCAATTTTTGCAGGAACCCATTTCATTCGTCTTCGGGCCCACCTCGATCGATCCAGAAGCGGTGGACCATACTTTGGAGCTACCATTGCCTAACTAACTAAATACTGGTGGCGGGGGGGGGCGAGCGAGGGGTTTTCAATGTCAGCACGGATGCTTTGGACATCTTTTTTTAGAGGGGTTGGAGGGAAGGGCGTGCTATGTGTGATTTGTGGAGGAAAGTCTCAGCTGAGGGTAAGAGATCGGGGATTTCTTGGTCGATATATTGAAGCTCTGCGATTCCCAGGGTTTGTGTACTGTACGGTACTTTACCTTGGGACGGCTGAGTACTCGTAGCTGAATGGTTACAATATGGCGGGAGCACCGTATTCCCGAATTTTGGTGGGGTTTGAATTCGTACTGCTGCCGCTAATCTTGGGTGGTGGTTTGGATCTTGCTTTGTTTCCCCTTGCCCTTTTTCCCCTTCCCCTTCTCCGTACAGTACGATACAGTACGTTTCCCCTTGCCGCTAGTGGCGATAGCTATTGGCTACCATAATACCAATTAAGTAGGTGGTACTTATTTATATGTATTTTACGTACTCGGGGGGATCGTGAGAAGTGGGAAAAACATAACTCTTTGTTTCCACAGAGACCTGTATGGGATCGGTAGAAACAGTTTTCCGATTTTTGCTGACCCCCCCGCCCCCCCGAGTGCAGTACTGTATGATACAGTACACACGACACCCCACGCTCGACGTGCACAAGCATAGATGTAGGATGGAAATTCGGGCAGGCACCGCGTATCAAGATTTCGCGATGATATCTTGATGGCTTGGATTAAATTTGTATGGGAACGAATGGATTATCCTTGATCGTTGGCATTCAATTCGATTTTCTGGGGGTGAAAATTAATATTATTTGGATGGCTTCAAAATTATTTCTATAAGATTGAACACCCTGCCAACCCCCCCTAACCCTTCAAACCAACCAGCTCAACAAATATTGTAGGTTAAGTTATGCCTTCCAATAAGAGCCAACTCCCGTGCATCCCTAGATCGTCCTCCACCCGCCCCTCCTTCTCTCTCGATGATTTTTTTTTCTTTTCTTTTCCCATTAAAAAAGAAAGAAAGGACGAAAGGAAGGTAAGAAAAATAAAAAAATAAAATTCGTAAATTAAGTTTTGTAAAAGGAAAAACAAATGATACATGTCATAAGCTATAGGAACAATGCTCGTGAGATGGAATCGTGCTGATGATGCTGGGATATAGATGGATAGATGGAGAAGAAGAAAAAAATACAGCCCTTTTTTTTGTGCAAAACAAAGGAAAAATATCAAGCGATTGGCCGTGAGTATGATTTCAGTGAGTGGGTGATAGAAGGGAAAAACCAAAAGTTAACAAATGCCCTAAACTCCCCAAAAATGAAAATGGAATCCCCAAACGGCTAATGTGCACCCATCATATCTCCGGGCTACGAGAACCTCCTCAAAGAGGGGATGTAAATGCTCTCGGTTGAACTCGGTGCAGCATAACTCGCCCTCTTATCTGCGTTGCTTGGGAATAACCGTCTCTCGCTGGCCCAACTATCCTCGCTGCTCGAGGAATAGTCATCCCTGCTGCTGTATCCCCGCTCCTCCCGCCAACTATCCCTCTCGTCTCGGTAGCCAACGTACCTCCCGGGCCTGCCGCGCTCCGGATTCGCGCTGATGCTGAATTGCCTGGGGATCGAGGCCCTCGGCCCGCTAGAGTGTACGTGTGCTGGGTGTCCTGTCTGATGCGGGATCTGGAACCCGGAGGCGGAGTGCCCCTGGTGAACTATCGGTCCGAGACCTCCGTCGCGAAGGATGCGTGGCTGGTTGTACCCCATCTCGCCGCTACGCGCACCGAATGGGCGGCGACCGCCACCGGGGGCCACGCTACTAGAGCGATTGGGAGCGCCGACGCAGCCCATTGGCATTGTTTGGATTAGCACTGGCGGGGGAGTGTATGATTCCCGGCGGAGTGAGGCGCCCACGCTTTCGTAGCCACTATCGTAGGAGTATGGGTCATGCTCTGTCATCCTTACGGATTGGCGTTTGGCTGACCGTCCCGAACCCAGCGTGTAGTGGGAGCGGTGTGGAGAGGGAGGTTGGGAGTAACGGCCATAGGATGAAGATGACTTTTCTGACATTGGGACGACTCGGGGTACGTTACGTTCTTCGTGTGGGTACTCTTCCGGTCCGCAAAAGCACATAGTCTTTTGGCTGGGAAGGCTGGGTTATATGAGATCCCCTGAGGGGCAGGTAGGGCTATTGTTGTTGTGGTGGGGGGGGGGGGTGGAGTAGGGGGGAGGGATGGCTTTAGGGGGAGAGATGACCTTATTGATAGGAGGACTTTTTGTTATGGCAGCAAACGACTATTGACCTTGAGGTGGAGTCTTGTTTGTGGACAGAACTAGTCCTGCAGACCATTCGTCGCTCAGGAGGGGGGTTCTACTGGTTCTATATCCTTTTGAGCTTCTGTAGCTTTGGGAAGGATTTCGAAATGGATTTTTTTTTTTTTACCCTCTTAGTAATTGTCTGGGATTGGCCCGGAGCTCAGCTGTAGGGATGGCCCCGGGGGGAAGGTTAATATCTAAGAAGGGAGAATACTACACGCGCATATGAGAAGAACAAACGGTGTACTTACGAATAGGGCCGCATGCCCCCCCCCCCTCAAAAAGAGTGCATCGGAAGAAAGCAGGAAAAGTAGGGCGATATAGATGCAAGTTTGGGGCCAAAGTAAGATTGGTAGAACCCCAGGCCATGCAGACCTGTCCAACCATCCTTCGCCTTGTTGGACTTCTTCGTCTTCATATTCGAGTAGAAAATATTCGGCATAAAAGCATGCCGTAAGTTTGCTCACCTGAATTATCCTGGAAACTTGGAAATGAAATAAAATTATAGGTAAACGCCCATACCTCAGGTTCAACTGTTTTTTTCTAGCACACGCTGTATGAACAAAGGCATATGGTCATTGTTTCCGGATCTAACCAATTACTTCTGTGGTTGGTACCGGTAGTGGTAGTGAAGCATCTTCGACGACGTTGATCACGGAGGAGGTGGTCGTGCGGACACTCAGATGCAGAAAGCATGGATCAACCGATTTCCCTCTTGAGCCTAGGCAACCGACCCCCTTATCAATTAGCGAAACATTGTAACACAAAGTTTCAACCGGAAAAATTCCCAATCACAAAGCAGACAAGAAGACCAATAGAAAAGTGACCAAAATTTAAACACAAAGGAGGGAGGAAAGAAAAAGAAAGAAAAGAAAAGAGGAATGGAAAAAAGCAAAGATTTGGAGGCAAAATACGACATGGGAACGAAAAAATGAAAAAAATGAGGAAAAAAAAAATGAAAAAAAACAAAGTCGGTCAAACCTGATCTCAAAACATGGGGTTGTGTGTGGTTGCCGCGCGCTGGCTTGCACTTTGTCATGCAACCTTCCTAAGAGTTATCTTTTCATTGGCGCTTCAATATGCGAGTCTCGAGCGTGATGTGACGGCCGCCATGGTTGTTTATATTCCAGAAAATCTTGCAGCAATAGGCAAAATCGCTCAAGTGAAAACGCAACAGAATATATTAAAAGAGTTCCCCCTCTTCGAATGCCGGGCTCTTGTTAGTTTTCTCGCTTCCTGCTCAATTTCCTATGCAAGGTATAAGAAGACCCGAACAGGCCGCTATTGATGTTTTTTTCCTTATGTTTTGTAGCCGTGTGACTTGAGAGGGGCAAGCAGGACGACTAAAGGGTCCCTAGGCTGAGAAATCACCCTGGGGTGGCGGCAGAGGAAAGTGCCCTTCTCGAGCTATAGTTGAGCATTAGCGACATTCGGGAGAAGGCATGTCATGTATTATCGTATGAGGGAACCAGATAGTTATAGATGTGCCTCCAGGTTCTTGAGGTGGGAGGCTCGGGGGGGAGGGGGGTGCGCCCAAGAAAACTTGAGAGATTCTCCTATTTTTTATCCTCTCTAGACGTCATTTTATGTGGGGAGGGGGATTGATACCGTAGATTGATAGTGAATGAGCCTGACATAAAAGTTTTGGTGCTACGATATTCCGTGGAAGCTGAGGTCGATTAGGTAGGAGATAGTGCTGCAATATGACAACTTGGGCTATTCAGTGCTTGAATATTTCGTAATGTATGGTACCAGTGTTCCCCTCGCTGAAATAGGCCATATATTTGTGTTTTAGCTAAGCCTGGATCAACGACCTAATGTCTTCATTTTTTACTCTTCTTGATAACTTCCCAACAAAAAGCGAAAATATTCAGTCAAAGGACAAAATAACTAGAAGAGTCACCGGTAGTTTAATATGCGGCTCGGTTGATACTTCATTCCGGCGAGCTTCACCAAGATACACACCTACTGTAGTTTGAATGTGACGAGAATAGCAAGCTGATAAAGGCAGCTGATATCTGTCTGGGTGCCGCAATGTAAGAAAACCGTAGAACTAGGCAAGGGACACACCCACAAACTCCAGAGGCTTCTGCGTGCGGTGCAGATACGGTATCATATATCCAGGGCATAGCGCTTCGCGGCACTGTGCGAGTGCTCGAGCGTTATTGTGTGTTGCCAAAGCAGCAGCTTTCCACGTAATTTTCGGGAAGTCGGTTTTACTTGTAGGGGCCTGCAGCACATCAGAAGATAATTCGTGCACACATTTCAGGAGTAGATTAGCGGAGAACTTGCATTTCGGAAGGTGCGCCGCAAGTTACTTTATGGGGTAATTTCTAAGGGCTAGCCCTAGGGAGAAGGGAAAAAGGGTTAGAGTATATGAGCATGACAATGTCATAAAAGTGTTGAGAATCTCATAACCTATCACTCGGCCAATGAATCGGGTCAGGTCTCATCTTATTGGCTGAGTGGAGGGCATCGCCCGGACATGGGTCATCAGCGACAAGACAGAAAGAGTAAGAGGTTTAAGGTCATCTAGCGAAGCAAGGACTTTCTTTACCATAGCTCTATCGACAGTATGAGCTGACCATCGGTTTCCTTTCGGAAACGCTTCACATGAGTTAACTCAATATATCTCGCACTCGCGAGGGCAGCTACGATAGCTGCCTAGCGGATCCTAATCGAAGGGTCCCCACCGGAGAGAAGCGGGAGTCTATAGATCGGGAGGTAGCTTAAGATCGAAATTATGCGATAATTTTTAGTAGGAGAAAAACAAGAAAGAGAAGTCTGAAAGAAGCCGAAAAAGAAACTACAGCTTCCACAGAAAAAATCGGTAATCGGGAAACAAAGGGTTTGGGGGTACCAGGACAGCAATTGATGCAGATCATCGGGGTTGAGAGGCTTCCCCCAGCCGTTCATGGCGTTCGGTACTAAAGAACAGCGCTGATTGTTGGGAGGCGGCTGCTGCATGGTTCCCGGTAAATGTGTCGCACTGTTTCGAAGTTTTGGAACCCACACTGGCGCGTTCGGCAAGTGTTTACATAGCAGATATTAACCAACAGTACTAACGCCCTTGAGATACATAAATGAATCACCCGTAGGAAGAGATGGGAACCGGTAACCTTCGGGATGCCTTCCCTTCAGAGAGCCAATCTTGAGCTAGAACACCAAACCTCATTTGAAGCAGGGGGGCAGACTTTCCATAACTCGTACAATACCGGCACTCGAGCACAGTACCTGCAGCATTGGCTGAGGACATCACTAGTTCAAAAGGGGGGCCCACACACCAAAATATACACTTCGAGTACCCGAGTAAGTTACTGTACCGGTATTCCAAGGAAAAAGTGGGAGTGCTATCAGCGGATAACAGGACAATTAGCTAAAAGCAAAGATATACCGGTAAAGGGCCTTCATTCAACTCGGGAAACCGGTTATGTTGCCGTCTTTTGCAGGAAAGCAGGAAGCTTGACCTCTTGCCAGCCCGGGTCGAGCCCGGGCCCTCATTCCAGGGAATTCCAGTATGGAGTCCCCGCTTATTGAGCAAAAACACCGACATGAGCACGGCCGCAGCAATAGCGCAGCAAATAATTGCCTCTTAACAGTGTTTTCCCGCCTCGCCCTAGCATAACGACGGATTCTGCATTCAGGGGGTTGCTATTTTCTGGTTCGTTTCAGTCCGCTGGGCTTTCCCCATGCATTTCTCTGCAGAAATATTTAGGGTGATTCCCTGTTAGGGAAGAAAAGATCCCAAAGTGAGGCCCAGCCATGCAGGAGTTGCTGGCACAAACTCCGGGATGATGCTTTGCGAGAAACTTAGAGAAACCTAACGATTCACGACAGAAGGAATAACCTGCCGTCGTTTCACCCTGGAGTAAGCCCAAAACGCACCTTTCATGACCTCACTTACTAGAATCATCCGATTTGGCGGAGCCGGGAACTTAAAAGAAATAGAAAAATATTACTATCATACCCCAACAAGGCTTTTTTAGCCAGCAAATTCCCTAATGGAAGCAGTGTCACCTTGTGGGAGAAATTAGGAACATTACTTCCTGCAGCCATCTCCCATCCAACCCAACTGTAAACCCGGACTTGGCATTAGCCCGCGAGATATTTAAGGAGAAAGGAGTGACCACACGAGTTAGGTTTTCAGGTTCAGGGGAAAGTTCTTAATATAAGTGCACTGCCGATCCTTATATGCGAGGACAAAGTGTCAAATCAAGGAAAGGTCAAGTGTGAAGAGCAAACCTTGTACTGTAAAAACTCGAATAATTGAACCTCATGCTAAAGCGTTAGAGCTGCCTCCCCTGGTGGGGCTTGCTGTATTTTTCTCTTCACCCGTCCCAGCGGAGGACCGGAACCCAGTGTTTTCCAGCGCCCCTCTTATCCGAAAAGGGGAATTCTGAACGTCTTACTTGTAGTACGAGGTTCAAATATTCCGGTTACGGCACCTCAATGCCCGGCGTCACGTGCTTCCACCATCTGACTTTCTTCTCTGCCGTTTTTTTTAGGACCCATTGAATTCTGTTCCCATACGTTCATCATACTTATCTAGTTGCTTATGGTTGAGGGGATTTGGGAGTATTGATAAAGATCCTGATGTGAAAACTGTCTTGTTGACTAACAAAAATAGGTACTAAATATCGTTCCAGTATATATTAGTCTAACATGCACTCACATAGCATGCATTTTTGTCTCCTAGTACTCGGTGTCCCCGTAAACAGCCAGTACGAAATGTGTGGAAAGACAGCATTAGACCGTTAAGGGATCGGGGGAAGGGAGGGAAGTGCTAGGCAAGGACTTGTAGAAAGGGTACTTCACAAGCCATAAAGTCCTGCCCATCTCATGAACTCCTGTGGTAACTTCCCCCAATAATGGGCCTCTGAGTCTTGAAGGCCAAATTTCTAGCAGATCATACACCAATATTGGTGTTTTTTTGTTTCTTTTTTTGAATTTACTATATAATACCAGAGATTTTATACTAATAAAAGCGTACATTTTAAAAAATCGGTTAATCGTCGTACTCACTCAGCTTAAGGCAAAGCCAGAGGAACACGGTGCTTTTTAGCAACCGCCTTTTAGTGTGGAGATATATCCAGCGGAATTTAGGAAATTGAGTTCTAAATGTTTGCAGGAAGTCACCCATTATATTTCCTCCCTGGTTAGGATGCGGAATCCAAACAGAAGATCACCCGCAGGCTGTTGGGGAACTCTCTCCTTTGGACCGTGCCTTCCCTTAATTTTCAAATCATCCTCCCTTGCCGACTCACAAGCCACAGAAAAGTGTATCATACTCCAGCTATCATCAGTTCCAGCCCCCATGTATGATACAGTGCTGACAAAAGTCATCTTTGGTGGCCACTTTTAGACTAAAATGATTTTTTTAGAGGGCTAGAACCTGACCACCTGGAAGGTACATAAGTAAATCAATTCCCGGTAAAATAGCGGTTCTGGGTATTCCAATCGTAATACCCCAGTATTGGAGCATATCGTGCAATACTTGATGAACTGTGGCAGTACCAAATTGGCAATTTTCAAAACATATACTTTTCTATGAGAGCCCATACAAATTCTTCGTGCTCATCTCCAGTTGGAGGATTAGGCATTGACCCGTGCTGCCCACAGAACAGATGAATCGGCTACAGAAACGCCAACCCAGGATTTACTAGATATTTAGCTATACATTGACATTTCCTTTTCCTTAATTGACTAGGAGGTAGGGATGCAACTGGGCATTTCGGGGACCGCATTTCGGTTGTTTTGATGTGTTTTCAGCAGTACCTAGGCCCACCAACAATGGCTTTCCAAGAACTATTATAGCAGACACACATGGGGGACTAACGTAGTGCGTTTATCTTTGTATCCTCATCATAGCTTGTCACTTGGCGAATGAATTATGAGCATATCTCGCCGCAGGAGCCCCCACCTTCATTCACGATCCGAGTCGATCTTTTTGACCCGGAATTACCTCTCAATGGTTGAATTCGATTAGCCCTTAAAAAAAACCCCCCGTTCGATTAGATTAGCTCGTTCAAAGCTCACTCGATTCGAATCATGCCTAACACTGCTCGTTAGAGACACTTGGAGACCTTCTTTTTTTTGGTCCTCTTCGGTGGGAGCCGTCTCCTCCGAGGCTGTAAGAGCGCCTAAGTTACCTAGCGGGTATCTACAAAACCCTGCATCGTCCGGTGTTAAAGGTGCTGTGTATGATAGTACGGTACTGATGATAAGTTCAAATAAAAAGGGGATTTCGAGGCTTGTCGAAGTTTGTTAAAAGCTCGCTGGGATCCCCAATATTTGCGATCGGCCTAGGGAATGTTTCTCATGAGCCGATTCGAACCTAGTCTGAGGGCTGGCGCTGGTTCCGGTCGAGGGCGATATGGGGGGTCCCCCCGGGCATCATTGATCGCGCAAGGGTTTATTAGTAACTATTACTTCTCACTCATCTAAGGTTTCTAGTCGGTGTTAGAAATAGCAGTTCGATGACCGCACTTGGTGCGGGATGTGCCAGCACTGAGGCCGCCGTGGTATACGTACGCACTAGTCAAAGGACGCGCAAGCTATGAAAATGTCTTCACCCCCTTGTCCCTCCTTCATTCTTGCCTTCTCTCGCAACACACCTTTCTTCCTGTACTCTTACACAACTTTCCTAAAAGCCTTTCCTCCCATCAACTTATCACAATCAATCAATGATCCTCATCTCCACTGAAGCGGTTTCACTACGCTGCGTAAAATCCTCACCGTAAATCATTACCTCCGCAGCCACTATTTTTAATAGTCGGTTATGAAGAAAGAACGCGACACCGGGCGAATGGCGGGAATCCATATGCCCCGAGTGAGGGCGTTAGCCCGTACGCAACAGAGAGTGGTCAGTCACCTCCCCTCTTCAGTACCACAATTTCATTCCTTTCATATGTCCGGGATATTTATAAGATTATTATACCGGTGGTACTTCTATGACAATGTTGAAAGTTAATTTAATGCGGTATTTCAATAGAATTGAAGTCTATGCTTTTCACCCGAGGCACACAAGGGCTACTAGCGGCCTCCCAGCTCGCTCCCTCTACTAGAGGTATCGGTACTCGAGCATCACAGCGCCAAAAACCAAGGGTCCACCTCAGCCACAATACCGGTACGTATAAGCCTACTGGGATCGGTTGACGTTGACCCGCCAGCCCTTGCCCCTCCCGAGCCACGCGTTGCCAAATACCTCCGTGGCAAAGCTTGGCTGTTTCGTCATCTGGCGAGCTGGGTTTTGTATCAAGGTTACTCCCATGCTAACCCCCAACCAGAAAGTATAATAGAAGGAAAGGGCCCTCGCTCATCGGCATCTCCCCAAAATCCTCAATTTTCAACCAAACCAGCAATACTCACAGCTAAAAACTACTCACGCGGACCTCAGGCCCTTCTTCACCAAAAATCGCAGAGGCAAGCTTCCCTCAATAGTGGAACCAGCTCAGTTTTACCTTCAGCATCTAATAATCACTAGCCAAGTATACTAGTCGAGATGTCGGACGACCGACCCCCGACAAACAGGCGAACTCCCCCCCTAACTCCTCATCAGTCTTTACATGAAGGTGGTGCGGCTCATCAGTCTGACTACAATACTCCACCCCCAGCATATAGCCCACTACCTTCAATAGATTCAGTACCGGTCGGGCCTTTAGTTAGGCCTCATCATCCCAGCTCAACAGATGGCCAATCAGAATTTATCTCTGAGCTTGAAGGGGATTCGGCTTCCTCGCCCCCTCCGGCATCTTCAGAAACTTATGGGGAACTTGATACAGAACAGGACGAGATGGAGACGAGTGCAAAGATTGCTGGTTAGTTGTCCCTGGTTCAAGACTCGTTTCTTTTTAATTTAATGGTTACTGATCAACACTCACGCTTAGACGATGGCCGGATCAACATTAACATCAATCAAAGGACTCCAACTTTATCTTCACTTCTGGCTCCGGCAATGAGAGGGCAGTTGGCATTGGCAGAGGAAGCAAAGGATCGTGCACGACATGGAAAACCTATTGATTTGCCGGTTCCTGGTTTCGATATCCCTGAATTTGCCAAGAATGTGCCACCTCTGAATATACTCATACAAATAATTGGGAGTAGGGGGGATGTGCAGCCCTTTATTGCCCTGGGCCAGGTATTGAAAACTGAGTATAAACACAGGGTTAGGGTTGCTACACATCCGACATTCAAGCAGTTCGTTGAGGAAAATGGCCTGGAGTTCTTCTCCTTAAGCGGTGATCCCTCGGAACTTGTGAGTTTAGGTCGTACTTTTCTTAACTCACGCCCCATGCGCAACGTATGACATTGGGTGGATTGGCGCTAATCGATATCAAGATGGCATTCATGGTGAAAAATCCTGGGTTAATGCCTGGTTTCGACAGTCTGAAGAACGGGGATGTAACTAAGAGAAGAAAGGCAATGTGGGATGTGCTTGTAGGCGGTTGGAGAGCTTGTGAGTGTCTCACATACAGTCTAGCTCTAATTGAGATAATCGATAGCGTCAATGACTCCCATGGGCTTCTGGAGACTGAAACTTGATATCTTAGGTATTGAACCTGGTGACGGAACTTCGTATTCCCCTGATTCTGCTTCTAGCAGTGCGAAACCCTTTGTGGCAGATGCTATAATTGCCAACCCTCCAAGCTTTGGTCATATTCATTGCGCTGAAAAGCTAGGAGTACCTTTGCATCTAATGTTTACGTACGTACTTGAAAAGGAAAAAAAAAACCCCCTTTAATCGCAAAACACCATTCACTGACTTTTTCTTAGGATGCCTTGGTCACCAACGACTGCTTTTCCCCACCCATTAGCAAATATCCAAAGCTCTAATGCCGAGGGCGCGGTAACAAATTTCCTTAGTTACATACTTGTGGAGATGATGACTTGGCAAGGGTTAGCCCCACCCCCTTCCCAAGAGTGATCACCGCTGATGACCAATAGTCTAGGTGATCTGGTAAACAAGTTTCGTAGAAGGAAGTTGTGCTTGGATCCTATCAGCAGTATGTGGGCTCCAGGGATGATCGCTAGACTTAAAGTCCCACATACATATTGCTGGTCTCCTGCTCTTATCCCCAAACCACTAGATTGGCCCCAACATATCTCCATCAGTGGTTTCTTTTTCCTCTCTTTGGCGTCATCGTACACGCCCCCACCAGATCTCGCCAACTTTCTAGCATCGGGCCCGCCCCCGGTTTACATTGGATTCGGGTCAATCGTGGTTGATGATCCCAATGCTTTAACAGACATGATATTCGCTGCTGTGCGCAAAACTAGGGTCCGCGCTCTAGTGTCTAAGGGGTGGGGGGGGCTTGGAGGTGACCAGTTAGATCTACCGCCAGGGGTCATGATGTTGGGGAATTGCCCGCATGATTGGTTATTCCCACGATGCTCAGCGGTTGTTCATCACGGGGGAGCTGGTACCACTGCAGCCGGCGTAAGGTGCGGTAAACCTACCGTCATCGTTCCATTCTTTGGTGACCAACCATTTTGGGGGAGCATGGTAGCAAAGGCTGGCGCTGGGCCTGAGCCAACACCATTCAAGAAACTAACGGCGGACATACTAGCCGATAGTATATCGATGGCTATAAGTCCTCAAACACAAGAGAGAGCGGAGGGACTTGGTGCCAGAATCAGAGATGAAAAGGGCGCTGAAGTAGGAGCGAAGTCTTTCTTGAGTTTGTTGGGCGGACAGCCCGGCGAGGGAGGGGTCTACAGGTGTGTGGTCGACAATACGAAGGTTGCAACCTGGAGAGTCAAAGCTACGGGTGTTCCGCTAAGTTCCAACGTGGCCAGTATATTGGTGAACAATGGGAAAATAGAGAGTGGATGGAATGGCTTGAAACTCTGCAGACACAGAGACTGGGCTACAGATGCTAGTCCCTTGGAGCCAATAAGTGGCGCTACTGGTGCACTAATTGGCACTCTTGGCAGTGTCATGATGGGTGTTGGTGATTTCCCGAAGGGCGTCTTCAAACAATTCCGGAAAGTGAAGTCCCAAAATAGCTCTCATCCAGAGGAGATTTCTAGTCCACCAAGTAGTCTGTACTCTAGAAACGAAAAGGCCAGTAGAAGTGACATCTCCTTCGCAGCTAGTTCTACCACTACGGCAGAAAGCGGGAAAGATTCCAGTAGGGAGCTCACTTCCCCAAAACCGGGCGAGAGCGAGACAGAATTTATGAATCCCGATACCGCCGTTAAGGCAAGCAAGAGTGTCGGTACAATAGTGGAGGCTGGGCTGAAATGTAAGCCAACCAAGGCTCGCAACAGCGCTGAACTCGAGGTCATACTAACCGGAGATATTCGTAGCGCCTATGGACTTCACTCTCAGTCTTGCACAAGGCTTCCACAATGCCCCAAGGCTATATGGCGATAATACTGTGAGGCCTCTAGAAAAAGTAACGGGATTTCGTAGCGGCCTGAAAGCGGCGGGAAAGGGGCTAGGCCTTGGTCTCTATGATGGTGTTTCCGGTCTTGTCACCCACCCCCTTCAAGCGGTTAGGGAGGAGGGACCCGCAGGCCTTTTTAAGGGATTTGGGAAGGGTATTGGCGGAATCGTGTTAAAAGGAGGAGCTGGTATCCCCCCCGCCTTACTTAATTATTACTATGGCCGATATACTAACTTACTCTTGTGATAGCCTTCTGGGGAGTTCCCGCATATACGATGAAAGGCATCCATAGAGAGATACAGAAACTCCAGGCATCAGACGTAGATAAACTCATCATCGGGTCGAGAATTGCTATTGCAGAAGCAGAATTCCAACAATCCAATCCACAATTACAGCAGCAGACGATCAACAGGTGGCATGAACTAGGTCTTGACGAGTTTAAGAGGGCGAGGGACAAAAGAGCTAGGTCCACTAGCTTTCTTTCTCGCTCCCAAAAATCGAAAGGTAAAGGAAGAGAATCGCCGGAAGTTGAAACTACCCCACGAAGCATTATCGGCAATTTTGACGACGAGGAGCTTGAAAAAGCCATCAAGGAATCAGTCAAGATAACCTCAAACGGTGATTCTGGAGAAGACGAAATGATTGAGAGAGCAATTCGTGCCAGCATCGCCGAGTTACAAGGGAAGGGCGTTTTTATGCATGGGGCGGTTGGTAGCAACTCTGAAGAATCCGAGGAGGAAGCCTATCAGAGGGCTATCAGAGCATCGGCGGCTGAAGCAGAAAGAAACAATGGAAAAAATGTTCCCAACGACTTAAGCCTGGGAGGAGCATTGCGAAATAGCTCGTTAGATGAAGGCTCGGGCCACAAGACTCAGGCAAGTACGCAAGATGAAGAGCTAGAAAGAGCCCTTAGAGAGAGTGTAAGGGATGAAAAGACGCCGATGCGGAGGTACTCCGATGCACAAGATGGTGCCGGCGACTCTGAATTACAAAAGGCAATCGAGGAAAGCAAGCGATCCGAGATCGAGAGGGAATTGAGAAGGAAGGCAGAGGAGGAGGTTATCATGGAGTATGTGAAGAAAGCCAGCATAGAAGAGCAGGAATACGAGCGGAGAAATAAGCGGAGGAGTTGGGTAGATGAGGTGGGGCCTTCTACACGCTAATCCAGCGTTGGAGTAGGAACCAAGAAGGGCCGAATATAATTGGTTATACCTGTGGTGAACTATCTTGATATCTACTTCTATAGTATTGTGTCATCTGCTTGTGCTCGAGTATATCTATGATTCCGTGGGCACTCAAGTATTCTAATTTCTTATATATCTCTTTTTCTTCTTTTCTCAATTATTAACCAATTCCACTCTCTTTTGACCACCACCAAATCTTATGCAAGGGAGCGAGAGTTATCCTCTTATGATAGCACATTTTTTCAACCGTTATTGTACCTGACATTCCACAGAGGCAGAGAAACCGAGTTAGCAGCTCTGATTAGCAGAAATTTACCTGATACAGGGAGAATCGACAACCACCCCTAGGCGCGCCAGACACGCCACACCAGTAAAGAATGTCTCAAATAACTAATACCCCTCTCCCTCCCTCCCCTCTCACAATATATAATACATCTATACGTATTCTAAGAGCACACCACCAATATCGCATAGAACATCCTGCTCAGGTGTCCGTCAGGCGGAGGAGGATAGCTATTATATTTTAACCATAGACACCTTCCAAGTCATCTGCACAATCATAGACTAATTCAAGAGGCCTCCCTCCCTCCCTCCGACGTATCATACAGTCCGAATGTGTCCCAGCACTGCGAAACTCTCAAGCCGCCACAAGAACAGTTAAACCCCCACAGCCTATATAGCAGGTCGGCCAAGGTCTGCCTGTTTGTGCTACCCATCTTCGCTGCAGCTGCGGGTACTCGCAGCGCCAGAAAATACCACACCTATCATAATCCCGCAAACTGCCGGTACAATACTCTCTTACTGCAACCTCCCGCTCCCTCCATGCCGGGGCCATTTCGGAGAATTGTTTTTTTTTAACTTTTTCTTACAGTTTATGTGGATGATGATAATAATGATAATGATAATTTAAATATGCCATCATGATCGCCCACAAGTGCATATTTCCGGGTGCACGTATGTGACAGCATGGTAAAAGTTACGGGTAGCGAGCGACATGAAGTATGATAGCGTAGAGCACCGTCCGCGCGTGCTCTACGACACTCTGAAACAGACATAATAAGTCGTTAATTCTGCCCACCCTGCAAAACAGTCATTGCAACTCCACGAAAAAGCACACATTTCGACGGGTGCATATCCTCCACCATATCCCCCCCCCCTTCCCCGACATTAAATGACCTCTTCTGCCTCGCATAACTTATAATACCGGCGACATCCAACCCTTCACCCGATTCTGCGGACCTGTCCCCCAATGGCACACAGAAATAAAATTAACTTTAGTGGCTGAGTTAGTTAGTTCCGATACACTACGAATTAGTATACACATGATTGGAGGTGAGAATTGGGGGGGGGCAGATCAGCTCGTTAGATCCCGCACGTCCCATCCACGGATGTCCGCAGAAACACTTACCTACTGTGCCTACATACCTACCTACCTACCTACCTACCTACCTACCTACCTACTGTACCTAAACCACCTGTGTAGCACTCCCGCAAATATGATACAGAAATAGCACTAGGTCCCTCCTCCTCTGTCCAGTTTTCTAATAGTATCCATGACAGGAAAATGGAAGAAAAGATAGATAAATCACGGTAAGTTACCGACCTACTATCTTATATCGATAGAACTACCTTATGCAACCAGCATCAAACTCTCCAGATGGAGGAGTCATAACTTATATCACAGAACAGGAACATCCTTCTACAAGAATCGACTGCCATTCTACAACAAAAGCAACATCCTTCCTCAACAACAGACCCCCCATTCCGCAGCAATATGATGCCATTGATCATGCAATGGATTACCTCGGGACACACTATGGATGCTCTAGATAAGAGTAGGTACGCAGACTCTAAGTTGAAATTTTCTACAGATAACTATTCTTTCACACACCCCGCTTCCATTTAAAAAGTAAAACTGAGAGTGAAACCTCTCCCAGAGGAAGAAGAAACAGCAACGCACGACCCATGAACAGGAGAGGTTTCCAATCACAATAACCGAGCCTTGTTGTAAAACAACCACTCTTGAATGGACAATTAATTAGTTACTAGCTTTTCCGAGAACTTTACAAACATGCTATGACAGCACCAGCGCTTATCACAGAATATCACTCGACGGATATTACCGGCCCCTGGTGGCCACGTTTTTTTTTGGGGGGGGGGTGAGAATACCGGTACTTATGAGTGAGACATTTTCTAGAATCTTGCACCGCAGACGGGTTTTTTTTTCCCCCAGGAAATGGGGGCGGTGTTGCGTAATTTATCGCAACAGTACCGGTACCGGTTATTCCAATTGCGCCAAAAGGGGGCCGTGCTTGAAGGGAGGTCACTGAGGATTTGGGTCACCGTCCTATCTATAAAAAAGAAAAAGAAAAAAAAGGTTCCCGATTTAGTAAGAATTGCGCAAGAAAGTTTTGATAATTCGAATCCTCATTGTTCGTCTCATGGCTGTCGGAGGAAGAAGTCGGGACAACCGGACAGGGGCAGAAAGGTTCGGCGTCCCCTCTCTTTTTTTGATATATTTTTTTAATTTTTTTATTTCTCCATCAGGGGCTGAGTGCCGGTATGTACTCGTACAATACCGGTATTATAGCTCGCCCTATGTTGCGCTTTTTTCCGCCGCCTTCTCCGGGGTAGGGAATTTTTGACTATACTGTATATACATAGCACTGGTCCGATATTTCGGGTTTTTCTATGGTGGGCTTCATTGTCTGAGTGGGTGAAAGTGAGGTTCCTCCTTTGTCCGTTGCCAATCTCGGCTGAGCCGGCGAGGGGTCGCGGGGGTGCTGAGGGAAGGTTAAGAGGGGAGAATACAAAGGAGAGGGGAAATTGGTTCCGCACTCATAGTGGCTAAGAAGCGTTCAATGGGGGGTATAATCAATTCATTAAATCGTGAGCGTAGTCCAACCCAGCCCTATCCCGTCGGTCAACCTGCCAGCCAAGGAAAAAAGCCATAATCCAATTCTTCCAAAGAAACCAAAAGAAAAGAGAAGCACAAGTATTCACTACGAATCCGACATCCCAAAATCCGCATTCCCAAACACCCCCTCCCTCCCTACATCTGGAAAAGGAAAAGAAAAAAGGAAAAAGCCCCCCTTAAACCCTAATCAGCCCTCTCCCCTACGAACGCCGGAAACCTCGGGTTCCCATCCCGCGACAGCTCCTGAAACCTATAAATCACGACGCTGCCAATCTTTGGCGGATTCTGCCGCTGTTTATCCGTGAGGCCGGTGCCGATCTTGAAGAACGTACCGGTGGGCTCGCCACTGTCATCCAGCATCTCGACGCGGAGGGCGCCAGTGCAGTTTGAGTTCTTGCCGGAGCCGCGCTCGTGACCACGTACGATGGCGTCGGCGTCGAAGAAGCGTTTGACCTTCAGGAGCGTCTTGGAACGGCTGTTGATGTATAGTGACCCGGGCTCACGGAGCATGAGTCCTTCGCCCTTGTTGGCTGTCTATGGGAGAGAGCGATTGTTAGATAGGGATGGTGTGTGGAAGGCGGGAGAGTGGGGGGGAAACATACGACTTTATCTAGAGTATCAAAAAGGTGTGGTCGGCCTTTGCATATTGTATGCTCGAGGACGTGTGCCCAGCGAATGCGTAGTCTTCCAAAGAGGTCTTTGAGGTAGGCGATACGCTCTTCAAAGGGCCTGTGTCCCATGCTCGGTATGTCGAAGACTTGGTATGTGACGCTGAATTTCCAGGCGTCGGGTTTATTATGCGCGCGCACGATGGAAACACAATCCTGGAAGCCGCCGCGAGTGGTGAAAAGTTCCCCGTCAAGTGTCACCTATCGTGCCCAGCCTCATTAGAACACGGCCACCAGTAATGGGAAGGGACTACATGGTAGAGGAACATACGTCTTTCGGCATTCTCTTCGTAAACCACGCCGGCGCATAGAACGGATTCCCCTCTCTGCTACGAAAGGTCTCTCCATCCCAGTATGCGCGCACACCATCCAGCTTTTCAGACATATGCCATCCTGTAGGATCACGGCCCTTTTCCAAATCCCATTTCTCAGCGAGTAGAGGCTTGAACGAAGCGTCTTTTGCCTTCTTTGCCGCAGCGGCCTGCTTACCAGCAGCGGTGGTTACTGCCCGGCGGGGACGTTTGGCTGGTTTCTCTTCCTCCTCCGCCTGCTGTTCCTCTTCATCTGCATCTTTCTCCTCTCCCTCACCAACTTGAGCAACTTCGTCTTCATCGTCATCGTCTTCGCTGGCAACTTGCTTTCCTTTTCTATCGCGCTTAAGGGATTTCTTCTCTGGCTTGAAGTCGTCGTCTTCCTCTTCCTCTTCCTCTTCCTCTTCTTCTTCCTCCTTGCCAGCGAGAGTAGGCCTCTTCCTAAGCCTAGATCCAACCACCAAAACCTTACCACCAACTTTAACTCCATGAACACTCAATCGCGCAACCTCGTACTCGTCACCAAGGAGTGCTCTCAAATGGCGACAGGTGCGCGCAACCTGTGGGCCACTGGAATTGATCCAGCCAGGACATTCGCAGTGATCTATCGTGACCACAGACAAAATTAACCATCATGCAACTGACAAACAAGCAAAGCAAGGAAAGGGGAACAAACAATGATTCTTAACCCGACTCATGGCGAACCTCACATCGTCCGTATCTGAAGACGCAGAGAGTGTATCACCGCGGGACAAATAAACCCTTGGTCTAATACCGTTCTACGATATCACAAAACAATTAGCAAAAGCGTAAAAAATATAAAAATAAAAATAAAAATAAAAAAGTGAAAAAAAGTGTAAAAAAGGAAGAAAACTCACAATCTTGAAAGCCGCATCTTGGGTTTTAGTTCTCGGCATTTTTATCTCTCTCTTTCCAGATCACTGTATGTAGCTCTGCTCTTCCCAAAAACCCCAGAACACAGCGAAATGCCCCCATTCTTATACCCCCCAATTCCCCCAATTCCCAAGTCAATTTAGCATGCACCAAGGCTGAAAAAAAACCCTAGCGCAAATCATCTCTCCTTCCCTATCATACGTGTCCCACACACTTCGTCATTCACGCAAGGTACCTGACGAAAATGCCCTTCTTGACTCATGCGCTCATTTTAACCGGTACGAGTCGATGTCGTCCACAAAACAAATTTAGTGCGCGCGCGCGTGTGGGTTGCGATTTACCCGAAAACACGTAATATCAACACGTCCGCACGTGAGCCCTGTCCTGCCGTGTCCAGGTCAGACCTGTGACTCAGGGACTCGAAAAGTCAACACGTAGCCCAGCCCAGGCCGAAGGGGGGGGCTGTGCAGTGGGGCTGATGTATGTACGGTACAAGGGTCCGGCATTGGGTCCTCGGATAAATATATTTCCAGACTTGCAGGGATTGAGTTGTCTGTTTGTTTGCTTCTTCGGAAAAACGCACGGATTAATTGCTAGAATCGTCTGGGATCATCGATCCCCGGGACAGTGCTGGTATTGCCCGCCCCCGACGCCGGACAGTTACAGCCAGGGTAAATACGATACCAGTACTGTACCAGTACCGGTATGGTACATAATGTTAAAGGTATTGCTGCGCACGTCGGCTTTGTAGCGGGCAGTAGACCCCCGGTGGCTTGAGGTGATTCGCTGGAATACGGGCTGGGTACTTGTAACTTGGGGCACAATCTCCGGTCACTACCGTACTCGTAATGGCTATGGCATCGGTGGCTTGTGAGTCACTCGGTTGGCCCTGTGGCCAGGATTGCGCACCGATGGCTGGCGGACGTGGGCACTGATCTGTTCTGACCAGTGAGTGACACACCAGCATATCGGGCGCCGGAATACTCGAGTAGATGGACAAATTGAGAGCGCAATGGAACAGAACAGCTGGGAAACTATGAAAGTTTGGTAACAGCAGTAATATCAATAATGACAGTAATAGACATAATTGTTTTACGCCCTCCCTCCTTCCACTCTTCCCTCTCCAGCAAGGTATAGCATAGCGTAGCATCCCACTCCAGCCTCCTTTCCTAACCCCTCGTGAGGAGCACTCAATCGTGCAGGAAATCGCATGGGAAAGTTGAGGAAAAAAAGTAAATCGCTAGTTACACCTTTCCTATATGCTCAAGTGCCAGCGTACTCAGAAAGAAAAAAATTTCATGCTGGTATATATACTTTGTCATTACGTATATACGTCACTATTCCAAATCATTAGCTGGGAAACCCTGTAGATACCATCCCCTTCCCTTCCCTCCCAGACCTCTAACAAATTATTTCCAAGAAACGAAGGAGGAGAAAAAAAGAAAGAAAAAAAAACATAAAGTAAAATGGGAACAGTGGAGGGAGGGAGGGGAAACAAAAATTGAAATAGAAATACCCTAACAGCACTAAAGTGGCCAGCAAAGAAAAAGGATCAACAAAAAAACAAACAATCGCAGGGATTTCCTAACAAAGACGCCTCCCAATATAAGAAAAGGGACAAAATGAAACAAAGGGAAAATCAAAATAACGTAATACAGTACCGCGCCCGAAAGACAGAAAGGGAAATGATACTAAAAACTGCATGTTAAAACCAAGCCAGTGATGAAGAAAAGGGAAAGGAAGCAAGGGGGGGGGGAAGTGGGGAGGTTCAGCAGCAAGTAAGCGGAGAATGAGAGCCAACCCCAAGGACGTAAGCCGAAGAAAACTAGTATAGCAAGTGCTCCCTCATGAGATGTTCCTCCAACCCCAGCCCCCTTCAATTGGAGCTCCGTTTACGACCTGCTGGCTCCTCTGCCCATCCCCATCCCTTGAGCACCATTCCTCATATTAACCATGTTGACAATCATATTTTGGCCCATCCCCTGAGGCATCTGCCCAGCCATGCCCGGAGGAAGTTGATGCATCCCTCCTCCACCCATCGCAATTCCATTACCGCCTAAAGCAAAGTTGCCCAAATCTTGAAATTGGTGCCCTTGCTGCTGTGGAAGTTGCTGCTGTCGGACGTGATGCCCTGGCCGAAGACTAGCGCCCGTAGTCTTCCCGATCATCGTGGCCCGCGCACCATTCACGTTTGCACCGTTCATGCCTCCACCCTGAAGCTGTTGCTGCTGAAGGATCTGAAGTTGGAGCTGCTGCTGTTGCTGGAGAGTCGGATGCTGGGCCATGCGAGGCGAGCTATGCTGAAGATGAGGTGACTGTTGGGCAAGGTGTGGTGACTGTTGGGCAAGGTGTGGTGACTGCTGAGTGAGATGCGGTGATTGCTGGGGGAGGTGCGGTGACTGGTGGTGCGGTCTTGGTGACTGGCTATTCTGTTGGGCGTGCTGTTGAGATAGCATTCGGTGCTGCTGCGGCTGCATATGAAGTGTATATTGTGTTGCAGTCACTGGAGCTACCGTGTTTGCACCCGGCTGTGACATAGCATGATGCTGCATCTGCGGCTGTGGGACCATACCAATCTGCTGCTGGCCGGTCTGTTGAACATGCTGTTGCTGTTGCTGACCACCAAGGTGTGCTTGCTGCGCTTGGTGCGCTTGGTGTGCTTGCTGCGCTTGCTGCTGTTGAGTCTGCTGCTGCGCTTGCTGCTGAACCTGTTGAGCCTGTTGATGTTGCGCCTGTTGCTGGGCCTGCTGTTGTACCTGTTGTTGCGCCTGTTGCTGGGCCTGTTGCTGGGCTTGCTGGGCCTGCTGGGCTTGCTGGGCTTGCTGAACTTGCTGCACTTGCGGCTGCTGCTGGGCCTGAACTTGGGCCTGTTGCTGTTGTTGTGCCTGCTGCTGGTGTGCCTGCGGGCGCTGTAAGTGCTGCTGTAACCCTAGGCTATTAACTCGCTGTCCTGACTGACTTTGCACCGATCCAGAACTTCCAGGGCGAGCGGTGGCAGTGGTTCCACTCGCTTGGGCCGCGGTTGTTGCGGCACCAACAGCAGACCCCTGCGCTAACACAGGGCTACCATGCTGAGAAGCTCGGCTTGCGGCTCTCCGAGTAGCTTCAAGCTCCGCTAGTTTCCTATTTTCCCGGTTACGCTGCTCAGTTTCCCGGTTACGCTGCTCAATCTCCTGTCGCTGCAATCTATCCTTTGCTTTTCTTTCCTCCTCTAACCGAGTCCTAATGCTCTGGATCAACTTAACCCTCTTAAAGTAGGGCTCAAACCCATTGCCGACACTAGCTCCATCACCAACAGCTGATTCCGGGGCCAAAGAAGTTTGTCCCGAATGGCGCTCATCCATAATAAGGAGCAATCTTTCCTCTTGAACAGCTTGGGCCTCATCTGCTGCAAGCTCAGCTGTCGTCCTCTTCCGGGACTTGGGGGGAGGCATGGGAAATGAGTTATGTGGATTCCTGAGCGTGCGGAGGATCGCTTGGGCATGCTCAGGATCCTTGGCGGGGGTAAGAACCAAAGCTGGCGATGTAGCCAGTAGGGTAGCTGCCTCAAAATTCAGAGCAGTCCTATCATTGAGTATTGTCTTTGTACTCAGGCTCCCAGGAGATGTGTTGATAGTCAACCCGGTAGGCGTAGGTGGCACGGGCATGGAAGCGGACGTTGGCGTAGCAAGTGTAGAACTTGACTGCTGCGGCCGCGAGTACGAATTCAGCCGTGATGGAACTGGCGTTGATGCCATAACAGCCATATCTGCGTGCAAGGTCAATTGCGTGGGGTGGAGAACCGTTGTGAAGATTCTAATTTTTTTCTCTGTCTTTTCCTCCTTTTCCTCCTTTTCCTTCTTAGCCTCCAAAGGGAGAGAGACATCCTTTCTATCACTCCCAACCGCCTGCCCTTGCGATACCGTTGATTGTCCGCCAGCCATACTGCGCTCAGGAGCAACAAGCTTTTCTTTGGGAAAAGGAACAAAAGGCGACGGTGTGAGCCATTCGTTGTGGTTATGAATAGAATGTGGAACGGCCTTATTATCATTCGCTTTGGAAGAAGATGTCGTTGAGGCGGAACGATGGTCATGTATTTGTACAATCAAGCAGCCTAGTGTGGTCAGTCAATCGTGCACTAGCCAACTATATATGGCCCAGACCTACCATCGTAGAACTTTGTTCCAGCATCTCTAAACTCTTCAACTACTTCGTGCGGTATTATTTCGGACCGTAAGCATTCCAGTATTACCTAAGTTATACAAACATAACTGTTAACCTCTAATGCTTTTCAGGAGAATTTTTGCCAATGGCGCGAGAGCAATTTCAACGCAATGAACGGGTCGCATCATACCCTCATTGGACTCGCATAACCAAATCCAGCGTCTTGGCCATCAAAGCGGAAGTGCTGAGGATGTAAATGTAGTACTATGCTCGGAGGTTGGCCTTGATACTTTTGAAGGATTACTGATGTTGTATTAACATATGGTTTTGTTCCAAGTTTCTAGCCCAAGCCCATAATCAGCAAACTCAAGACATTAATTGAAATCGCCCCACGTAAAATATCGCATACATATCTGGAAGATGTTCTACCTACCTTTGCTAGCCGGGGAACGCTCTCCGCCTCATTACCTCCACCGGCCCCCTTTACTCTGTTGTCGGTGTTTCCTCCTTTCAGCTTTCCGGGACCTCCAGCTTTATTATTAGCCCTCCGTCGTTCCGATATCCTGGCCCCAGCAGAATTTGCATTCACACCGTTAGCCCCTCCTCCATTCCCAGCATTCCCACCAGAAACCGAAGGGGTAGGCGAAGGTAATGGCGGAGGTCGCGCGTTTGTGCCAGAACCATTGGAGCGGCTACTATGACCAGGTGGAGGATGTTTGCCAGTATATGTCCGTTGGCCAGAGCCAGTAGCACCAGATTGGTTAAGCTTAATTCTTGGTAGGGTAGCATTCGAAGTGGAGGTAGATGTGGACATGGTCAGTCCACACAAGTATCCAGGTTTACAATATTGGAAGGGCGTATCGTGGCCGATTTTATATATATATATATATATCTTTATCCCCAGTAGTGAAGGAGTGGATGAAGGTTGCTGTGTTGTTGGGTAGATAATCGATAAGAGAGTGTGGGGGGTGGGGTGTTAGGAGACGAGATGTCGTCGGATGAGGCTCTGCGGAAAGGAGTGGTGGGGGAGGAAATTATATCTGGGGAGTGTCGGGACAGCAGAGTGCGCAGGTGCGGGAACGGTGAGAGAGCTGCGCAAGTTAAGCGGGTTCCATGAGCTCAGCGCGGTCGCCGCTTTCTATTATTGTTTTTTATTTCTCTCTCTCGAAAGAATAGGGATTCGAGTAGCAGGCGTAGCGCTAGGTAAGGGAGATAGGAAAGACTCTTTATCAACGCCCGGCAGCGAGATGTTGGTTACCGATGGCGGTGAGGGAGGAGAATGGTGAAGCGCGACTTCGACGTTTCTTCTTGCAACAGATCGGGAGAGTGAGAAAGGGAGCTCAGAAGGTTTGATTTTCGTTGCCAATGCCTGCTGCTTAGTCAACCTTAGCCATTCCTGCAAGTTCTCTACTGCAGGATCTCTCAGCATGGTCAGAGGCAAGATGAGGCTCAGCTGCTTAGTCAGGTACCAGAATCCCCATCAAAAGGTCACCACTCACGGGTACCGTACTGTAAACACCAACCCCATAAGTTAACCTATTCTGCTCGTAACATATCGTAGACAATCCTCATTCCATCATAGCTCTTAGGTCTGTGAGGACCACAGAGAGCATGTTCTGTATGTATAGTATCATACTCCGCTCAATTGAGCCGCCCTTTCCTTCCCGATCCTTTGCAGTCGGGATGCCGAAGAGGACACAGCAACCGTTTTCCCCTGGTATCATGTACTCGAGCATCATACTATACTTGTAAAATCCCCCACGAGGCCACTCCAGTCTCTCACTTATTTATCACTCCTTTCTGGGTCATTGTAGCAACGACCATCACCCTTCTCCCCTCTACATGCCCTCTATCACACATCTCCACCCTCCCCTCCTGCTCCCTTCCCCCCCAAGACCTCCCTCTTCTTCCTCCTCTTCCTCCTCATTATCTCTTCACTAACACTCCTTCATCCCCATTTTCCATCTTTACCTCTGCCGCTTAGCTCTGACCGAGAGCTTGCTACGAGTCTGCCATTCCCATCTCGCGGTTTACAAAAAACAAAGTAACGAAGCTCACTCGGCCAGTCCATAACCTAAAGCCAAAATCATTGTTTCACCACCCTTCCTCCCCTTCCTCCTACCCCTCCCTACCCTCTCCGCAGGCCACTATTCTTTGCGGCATTTGCCATTTGTGCCATTCACTACCCACCAGCCAGCCCTCTACTATTGTTAATGCTCATCGCGCCTTTGGTCATCAGTCGTGTCCTTGCGTCACCAGTCTCAGTTCTTGGGCTGTGGGATCGGTTCCCTAACCCTGACTCCCTTGAACCTCCTTTTCCTCCTTCACCCCCTATCCTTGCCTCAACGATCCCCCATCTGTCCTTCCTCTTCTTCTCTTTCCAATTCTTGTCCAGGTGATTCTTTCAGCTACTATTGCATCATCTGGACCTTCTTAAGCTTTCGTCCGATCGAGACAGCAAACATGCCAAAGTCAAACGCACCCACACGACGCTCAAGCTCGCCGGTAAAGTCCGCAGAGCCTCGACCGGAGAACATATTCCTGTTCATCCCAAACCTGATAGGTACTGAAGCCCTGCTGTCCTAAAACAGAATAAAAAAATAAAATAAAAATGAGTTGGAATGGGTTCTGATGCTTGGATCTCAGGATACTCCCGAATTCTTCTCGCTGGCGCTTCGCTATACTACATGTCCTACCACCCTCACTATTGTACAATCCTTTATTCCTTTTCTTGTCTTTTGGATGCTCTGGACGGTTATGCCGCTCGCAAATTTTCTCAGTCGACCAAATTCGGCGCTGTGCTGGACATGGTTACGGACCGTTGCACTACCAGTTGTTTGCTCTGTTTCTTGTCTTCGGCTTACCCAAAATGGGCCATCTTGTTCCAGGGGCTCATCAGTTTAGATTTGGCTAGTCATTATATGCACATGTAGGTTCAGACGACTATGTCACAACCCCTAGCCGGACAAAGCAACTAACGAGCCAACAGGTACGCATCTCTCGATCGTGGTGCAGGGTCTCACAAGAAGGTAGAGAAGAAACGCTCTCGAGTCCTGAACCTCTATTACTCCAACAATGTAAGCCTCGAATCCCCCACTTCCTTCCGAACTCTCCCTCTAACATCCTCCCCTCAGAAAATTCTTTTTGTATTTTGTGCTGCAAATGAGCTCTTTTTCCTCGCAATGTACCTCCTTAGTTTCCCGCAGTTCTCTTCGGAAATCCACTCCTGGCCGTGGATGGTCGCCATAGCCACATTCCCGATCTGCGCCGCGAAGCAATGGATCAATGTTGTTCAGATGGTTAAGGCTGCTGTATCGCTCGCAGAGGGCGATTTAGAGCAGAGGAAAAAGTCGTTATAGACGCTTCGTTTCTTCAATAATTGTTTGAGTTGGGCTTCGACGCCGGAAAGCATATTAATTGGGGGGGGGGGGTTCAGGATGCACGGCCTTATGGGATAATGGATAGGAAAAGCGCATGTTTCCAGGGATCGGGACCGTAGTGGTGGGATTGGTCTGAGTGAGATTGGCATGGGTAGGAAGAGGGTTGTTCAGACATAGACTTGGGAGCGGTACTTTTACGTTTGTTTTCGGGACCTTTGATTCTCTGCGACTGGTGTTTCCGGCTTAGGGTTCTTCTCTTTTTTTTCATTATAAGATTTTATTACTAGTTTCCTCAAGGATCTCTTAATTTCGCCATTGGAAATGCCGACGTTTTCGGCCCCAAATTTGATGCTTTGGTTCCTTCACCTTTTCCTCCTCCCCCTGCCTGTTTTCAATCCGTTATCCGATTCTCCTTTTATTTGTAGAACAGTGCCCCCCTTGTTCTAACTACAAGAACAGCCCTGGAGAAGGTGGAATCAATAAGTTGAAGTCTCTTTTATACCCAGCAATATAATGCCAGACCAGAAGGCTAACCTCCGATTCAATGCCATTTTTGAGCAAAACTCTCTAGCCCCAGTCGGCGAGATATCAGCTACGTGAATTGCTCTGCTCAAAACACCCCAACTTCATTCCATATATCCCAAAGACTCCGGGCCGGGCGACCTCAGAAAATGCGGCGGATTAGATGCCTCATAGATACAGTATTTGGGCACCAGTTCCACTTCCAGTAAACATTATACCAGGTTGTTGCAGCCCCCCAACCCGTGCCCTGGACCTTGTTTTTGGCCAGCCCTAGCTTTTCCGTTCGTTTTCGAGCAGCGCATGGGTATATACTCCTTCTGAGAGCTCGGTATGATACTATAAGCCATATTAGCAGAGCTTCTAGCATGTAAGACCCACCGCTTCAGTTGCCTTCTGATATCAAAGAAGCTAGGAGCGCTGCCTTGTAAACCTGGCGGGGGCGTCTAGAGACCAACCGAAACAAAAGCCCTCTCTCTGCGGGTGATTGCACATGACGACCCTCATTTCATTTCACGTGATCCAGCAAACAATGGCATTACGAACCATTCGCTCGCGATTAGGGCCAGGCTTAGCCATAACTCCACCCTTCAGCACATACCGTATGCCCATAGTATCCCAACTTCGGTAATATTCACCCGCGACTCGATAATCGCCCAAACATCCACCTGCATGGAATTCCTCAGTCTACCAAACGAGATCATCCTTCAAATATCCCACTTTCAATACCCTCGAGACACAAATGCCCTTCTGAGAACAAACCGTCGGCTCGCAGCCCTGCTGGCCCCTGCCCTCCTCGACAACACATGCTGCTTCCAGTTCAAGCAGAGGGCTTCGGCAGCACTGAACGCTGCGGCGATGCGTCAGGACAGGACGAAGGTGAACAGGCTCGTCCATAAAGGAATCATCAACCTCTTTGGTGGAGGGTGGCTACTTGGCCAAGCTGTACGCTCACGAAGCCTTGACGCCGTGCGCACCCTTCTGGAGTGCGGCTTTGAAGCAGACGCTCGGGACCCTGACGGCCTCTCGCCGCTCTTCACAGCAGTTTACTGTGGGCTCCCGGCAGTAGTTAAATTACTACTGGAGCAGGAGAGCGTCGACGTCAATGCCATTCTGAATCGCGGGGATCCAACGAAAGTATACACACCACTACTCATCGCGGCCGAGGAAGGCAAAGTTGAGATTGTGCGGCTCCTGCTAGAGAGCCCGGCCCTAGACGTCAATGCGCAGGACCACGCATACAGGACGGCGCTACATCTTGCAGTGGGCTGCGGCCGCGAGGAGGTCGCACTGGCTCTCCTGGCGGATAAGAGACTCAAGGTCAATATATCGAACCTCCTCGATGGGACAGCCCTACACGTTGCAGCCCAGTACGGCTCTGAGGGAATTGTCAAGGCCATGCTAGAGGACGACAGGTTCAACGTAAACCACAGGAATGAAGAGGGCGCCACCCCACTACACCTCGCGGCATACATGGGGCGCGGAATGGTGGTGCAGATGTTCCTGGACGACAGGAGGGTCGATCCCGAGATCGAGGGCGGCAATGGAGATAGACCTTTGCACTACGCCGCTCGATACGGACACCAAGATGTGACAAGGGCGCTCCTGGACGACGCTAGAATTAACATAAACTCCATCAGCGGCTACCATAGGACCCCATTGCACCACGCTGTCATCGGCGACAGCAGTGGCGTCATTCCGCTCCTGCTCGCAGACCAAAGACTCGACCCTAACATCCGAGACCTCTCTGGCCGGACCGCCTTCCATACGGCCGTTCATCGCGAGCTCGAGGCCAGCGTACGACTTCTACTCGCAGACAGCAGGGTCGACACTAGTATCGAGGACATCACCGGCTGCTCGCCGTTGCAGACTGCTACCACGAAGGATTTCAAGAACATCGTAGGGATTCTACTCCGGGGAGCGGCGTGAGGCTGATGCAGAAATGGAGCATTGCCGGAGCATGAATTCTTGGTGCATGCGTTGGTGAGTAGCTCGTGGTTTTTGATTGTTACCTTCTACCCGCCCCGGACAGCGAGGGAGACCATGTTGGAATATGTGCATGACTCGCAGTGTTCGTGCAGCAGACATAACCTAGTGGAACCAAATTCGATCGAAACAGAGAATTGTGCCTAGGAGAGCCGTTTTGGAAGACAGTTGGTGTGTGTATGTGTTTTAGGAAGACCTATTGCTTTGTTTTGTTTTACCACTTATCATGAGCAACTTCAGGAAATGTTCTTTTTTACTTTCCTCGTGGGTTGCCGCTATCTATCTAGCTGCCAGATGACCCCCAGTTTAAACCGAGAACGGTTGACTTTGAGCCCATCTCCCATCAGCACTGCTGCCTCGGCCCAATCAGAAATGGGATGCTTTTCTTATCTCTTCTCCTTTTTTTTTTTTGAAGGATAAATAACCTGTTTAACTTATGCACTTCTCTTCCCTAAACCTATCCGTAGAGTGGTAAACTGTGCTACTAATTATTTAACAAGCTCTCGTGAAGATCGAAACCAGAAGAACTAAGCCCTCTCTACCAGGGGCCTGCAGAACCACTTACCGCGTCCGCACCCCACTGTACTTGCCTGTCCGCTGCCCAAAGATCAAGCACGGCTTAATCCAAGAACCGTATTCAGAGCCCTATCATACTCCACACCCATAACACCCCCGGGCGCTAGTTCACAGAGGAACTCACATAGGTTCCCAGCGAAACACCTTCGCTCACCCTATTCCTCACTAGAGAACGTCCCTCCTTCCTTCCTTCACAGGCCATAAGTTGACATGACACCGAGGTGATTAATCACGAGTCGTGGCGAACTATTACACGATCACTCGCCCTCAGCTGCAGCACATAACCCCATGCCCCACCACGCACAACCCCCAACCCCGAAGGTTGAAAATAATCGCTGTGTGGGAAGGTAATGATTGACGGTGAGGGTTTTACACAGCAGAGTGGAACCGCTTAAGTGGATACACACAATGTTTGAATTAAGCGGAGATGAGGGTCGTGATTGGTTGTGAAGAAAAGTGCGAAGCGGGAGAAGAAAGAAAGAGAGACAGGGGGGCAAAAACATTTCCATAGATTGTGTATCACTTCCCTGATGCATACGTGTATACCTCTGCGGCCGTAGAGTGCGAGTATCCCCCATATACACCAAGTGCGGCCGTTAATATGAGCTATTTCCAACACCAAACTGCTCCCCAACATCGAATGATAGCCCATGACGTCCTAGATATTCCCACCTCTATGCCAAAACCATCCCGAAAACCCGTGACGCCCAACCTGAAGACTGGACGCAACTCCCTAAAATAGGTTATCATGAGTCCTCCTATAGTACAGTACAATGTTTCCCTACCCAGCCGTCCCCCCGGCACAGCGTGCACCCATCATTTATCAGCCGACATTTATTAGGCTGAGTGAGTGAGTGAGTGAGTGGCTTTAAGGCATACAGCGGTTTTAAAGAATTCCGTAAGCCAGTACAATACTCGCTATGTACAGTATGTATAATAGCCGTTGCCATTGACTCACCCCCCCCCCCCGCACACGAAAGAGCTCTTATGATTATACTGAACTTGTACATCAACCATCAACGTTTATTACGAGTATAATAGTTTCTCTTCTTCTTCTTCTTCTTCTTCTTCTTCTCCTATGGAGGGTCATCCACTCCTATACTGCGCCTAACGCTTAATAATAATAATAAAAAGAACGAAGAGGAGAAGAAGAAGAAGAAGAAGAAAACCCTACCCACCAGCAAGCAGGATCACTATTCCTCCATACGGGTAGTATTATATCACGTGGAATACCCAACTTTTCCCAGCGGCTAAGATGTCAAGAAGATAATCAACCCGTGTGGAGTTAGTCTAGTGGGAGCACGGGAATTTACATTCCCAATCCATCAGGTGGGAGCAGAAGGGAAAGTGAAAAAAAGAACCAAATCTTGACCTATGAGACTGGAAGGGAGATTGGGGGCTTTAGATTTCCTCAATAGGCGCTGTAGGGTATGGTGCCGGTCCAGTGCCGCTATGATATATACGATACCAGGCGGACGGAGTTCGGCCCTGGGCCATATACCTAAGGATGACGCCTGCTATCGGTGAGGCATGATAGCAGAGATACTGGTGGAAGAAAATACCGCGGAAATCAAAAAGAGAAAAAGAACCGTTCTAGTCACTACTAATTAGGAACAGCAGCTTCAAGTTCCGGATATGTAGCACCAAATTCCTCAGATAACGTTGGCTACCGGTAGATAGACAGGCAGGTAGGCAGTAGGTCAGCAAGGGCAGATATTTATCATCGACTGCCCGTTTCATCACTAATCGCCTTGTGAACTGACTGTATTCACTCAGGATGAGTCAGGTACAGTACGGATCTCTACTTACTACTGGTAAGACCCGTTCAATAATCCAAGACTGGTATCATAGTTCGCAGGGGAAATCTGGAAATTTGTCTAAAGAAGATTATTACCCGAGACAGGTTGGCGCCATGTGAGCCTTGGAGGGGAGGGGGGAGGTGGGGGGACGGCGGGGGAAGTGGCCATAATAGGACATGAGTCCTCTTCACTTATATAAGCTTTTTGTACTCCCTTCATGTGCAACTGATCAATTTGCACGTGCTTGTGCGCGTGGTATTAAGAAGCATCAGCCCGAACCTAGCCACTCTAAGGGAGGTGCAACATATTATCATATGGGATCACTCGTGTCATTGCCCCTTGACCGGTGTTGGAAATAGTAGTTCAATGTATCATACGCACTAGCCGAAGGATCCGCAAGCTACAGGATGAAAATGTTTTCACGCCCCTTGTTTTCCCTTCCTTCCTTCCTTCCTTCCTTCCTTCCTGTCTCCTATGCTTCACACCCTTCTTCACACACACACAACCTTCCCCAATTCTCTCGTTCATCAGCATATCACAATCAATCAATGATCTTCATCTCCACTGAAGAAGCGGTTTTCACTCCACTGCGTAAAATCCTCACCGTAAATCATTATCTCCTCAGCCATTATTTTCAACAGCCGGTCGGTTTTTCCTTGTTTAGGTCTTTGCAGGAACTGGCTTGAAAAAATCCGGACACGATTCCCCGAAGAAGGTTGGGATGGGAAGGAAAACAACTTGGCACTTGCGCCAATCTATGATACCGTTAGATACTTACTAGTGCATAGGCGTGTGTGTGTGTATGACCGCCCTACAGTAGGCAACCTATCGGGAGCACATGACTTCCTCGAAATCCGCCCCTGAAGCTAATGTAGGGCTGGTAGAACAGAACACTGGATGATATATCCATATATTCAGCATGTCTCCCTAGAAGATAGCATGTGTAAATTAATAGGCATGAATCTTCCATGCTTGATTAAGGATCCCGAAGCAGAATGTCTCCACTTCATTGTTTCCCATCTATCCACCCATCCATCTCTCAAAGAGAACACAGCGATCAGGGATACCTCTTGGGAAACTAGTGTCTCTCTTCTCGATATTCTTGATAGCACCCCCCTTGGGACGACTACCCCGACAAAGAAATCGCAAAACGAAAAAAAGCTTATCATATCATATCTTCAATGAGCAACCCCATCCAGGGCACAACTCTAAAATCACATGATATCCTCTTGTCCCTCGGAGAAGAAGATAATTTCGGCAACTCCTATTACCCTATCATAAGTATGATAGGTAGACGTGATACATAGCCTTCACTTCACTTCGCTCGGGCATTGGACGAGAACCAGCCAGTCAAAACGGATTCGTATATTATTATAAATAATGCAGTGAATGAAAAACTCCTCTTCTCAGCATGGAAGAAAAAATAATAAAAAATGAAGTACATAAAATCCGCATCTCCACAACAAAAAGGCGTCAGCATTATCATCACCTTACCGTGGAAAGAAAGCGTGATCCCAGTGCATGGCTAATAGTAAGCTTGAGGTAGGGGCGTGGGAAGTGCAAGTCTGATGAGCCAAGCAAAGAAGGAAGGGAGGGAGGTAGGCAGGTGGGTAGGCCGAGCGCTGCACATCACATGTCACTAGATTGGTGAGAAGTTTGAAGAGAGGTGATAGTAGGCATTGCATTGGCAGAAAGTGCTTTCTAGATGCACGTGAGAGAGTAGGGGGGATTTTTTGCCCAAAAGTCTTGGTGATTGCTTCCTTCCCACACCAAAAATGGGGGGAAAACCTCGCTTTTCAATTATTGACATCTCATAGAAAAACACATCTCCTTTTCCCCAAATATTCAGATTTAACAGCTATTTTATCTCTGCGACACCTCATGATTAATTTGAAGTATCATATACTCATTAGCAACCGAAGGCTCTAATACAAGCCCTGTAAAGTTCCAACTAATTTGCTAAGGTAGTTGCCCCAGCAACCCCCAACAACAATGTCCCCCATGTTTGGTGAGCTGTAACATGATGGCGATGTGTCAGGGGACGACTCTGTGAATAGTTGGAGGATAATATCTCCACATGCATATATAAACCACTTGGATGGTTTTCAGAAAGTTCATCTGCGTAGGCTCAGTATAGAAGCCTATCTTAAAACCCCCTTCAAAATGTCAACTTTTGGTTTAGAGGTGTCTAAGGTAAATCACCAAGAACTTTTTGCCCAGGCGCGGTAGATATACGCCGAGCATTGTAATCCCATTTCGCAACAATCAGAAGTGACAGAGAAAGAAAGAAAAGAAAAGAAAGTAAAGCGGAGATCCCGACTTTGGGGGGGTAATCGAGAGTTCACTTGGGTTCAAGGGCAATCCACACTTCATGTCTCGGCTAGTATTAGTGCTAAGGTTACCGGTAGGGTTTAGCGGGGTGTGTTTCGACTCACCCCGACATCTCCAGGAGGAACTGTGGTATTCTCATGCCTGGGAGGGTAGTGTGCAAGCTCTGTCATTCTGCGGAGGTGCTTGGAGGACGGATGGATGTGGGTGGGTGGGTGGTAGGGGATGGATTAGGCCCAGGTAGCGGGCTCCCCAGGATCAGTATCACAGTAAGTGATACATACCCTCTAGAACTCCTCTTCTGCTATCGGGGGAATCGGGGATGTGCACCCAGACCATTTTTTCCTAAATCCAGGGTGTTGCCGGATCATGATAAGTATTACACCAGTATGCCGTGCGTTTGTCTAAGCTGTCTGACACGCAGCCTTCTGCTCTAGAGCGTGCTCCCAGGAAGAGAAGAATAGTTTGATATCAAGGATTGCGCAAGCCTCCTCTGAGCGATATACAGTTCAGGTCCCATACCTCCTCGACGGAAAAGGCCTAAGCATCTTTTCGGCAGAGTCCTTCCTACAACTGGGTCTCGTTATCTATTCCACCCCAGTAATGGGTAGCGTGCGGTGGGGGTTACTTACCCCTCAGCCTATAGGAATATTAGTCGAAAATAACAGCCTCGGGGCTCAGTGGGCTTCGTCAAATGCTTTTCTACCACTTATAAGAAATCAGCTTTCCCTAGCAAGAAATAAGCGTTGGCCCGTGCCAGGATGAAGACAATCATACAAACTCACTCGTCAAACAATTTCCCTGCTCTCTCGCATGCCTAATCTGAGCAAGGATCCCACATGAGTAATCCGTCACTACTCATGGGGCCAGTTACCCGGTCAGCCTCACTGACCAGGCAGGCAGGCAGGCAGGCGCTTTCGGAAATACGCCACAAGCCGAAAACTCCGATGCCATGCTATATCACTCGGGAGACACGGCAGCAGCCCAAGATCTACAAAGCAGGCGCAACATCAAACTCCCGGTGCAGGGTGCACTGCAATCCATACATCATCATCATTAAGGCCCAGAGTAAGTCCATCCCCTCAAAACGTCCAAATCAGCCAGCCGGAGGACACTAATCATCAGACGCCCCCGTATATATGAGCAGCACAAGCTCCGGTAGAGTAACAGTGCTCGTCCTATTTAATAAATGTTCAGCTAGCACTCGGAAGGGAGTTTTCCAGAAGCGCTTTGATCCTTGCTAGATTTGACGCTGGATGGGGTCCGATCTATGGTTGACCGGTGCTTGCATAACCGGTAGGAATTAGCCGCAGGAAACTTCCCTATCCTCGTTGCGGCTGGTTACGGTAGTGTAGTGTATTCCAAGGGTAGAAAAAGAGGAGAGAGTGCGAAAACTCCCTAGGCACAGTAGGAGGGCCAACAACGGGTTGATGAAAGGGAGATATATAAGATATTATAAGAAGCGATGCGGTTGGCTTGCATCGGAGAGGGGGAGGGTTTTCTTCGACTCCCACGAATAACCACCTATCGCTGTATTAATCATCCGGAGAATAGCCTTTATTGGCACTGGTTTCGTATTGTATGGGTGTCTCCAAAAATTGATGTCCAAGACCCTTGGAAGAAGTTAGGTTTGGTGGTAAAAGGGTGTTGAAACCCCTCTTTTTTTTCTTTTCTTTTCCTTTTCTATCCCCCTTCTCGCCCTTTTCTCACTTTGGTAGATATCAGACTTTCATCCGGTTAACCATAGCGTGTTTACGGAATGGCCGGCCTCAGCTAGCCTTGCACAGGAAAAAACAAGCTAAGCCAACCTGACCCTGCCGGTGAAAGCAAAGCCTGTTGTAACAAAAACAAAGACTCATGAGGTGATTTTTCCTTCTTTCCTTCACCCTGTAAGCCAACCCAAACAGGCGCTCACAAGATCTTCATAACCAGTCATCTATACACATGCTGTTATCTGCTTGTTGGTTTCCTACCAAGCCCGAAGGTTTCGATTCAAACAAAAAGGCTCGCCCTTTTTTTTCCCTAATCTATGTGCCCTACTTTCCCTCACTCTCCCCTATCATACTTGTTTGGTATTTATTGACCTTCACCTTACTAATACTTATGTCTGGGGTGAAAAGGAACGGATCGAGCATCCATCCATTCCCTCATCTTAACGGTATTTAGCTTTACCGTAACGATATAACAAAAAAAGACATGGCACTATAGGAAAGAAATACCGTCCCCGTGACGATCGTGTATGAGCCTGATCTGACCCCACTAAAAAACGCTGGCACTACTCCCCCCATTCCCATTTCCCCGCATTGCTTAGCTATCCATCAGGGGGGAGGCACAAACACAAACACAATGAACGAAAAGGGAGAAAAAGAAAAAGGGAGAGAAAGCAGATAAGGGTCTGGTTAACTCCTAAGCCGACGGGATCAACGGATATGTTACCGGAAGTGTTTGGCCATTAAACTATGACACTGACGGAGGGTGGTGAAGTATTTTGTGGCGGGTGTGATCCTTGCACCGCCACAAAATGCTCATCATTTTCCGGAGCCCCTGTGCCCGAGCACCGTGCTGTGCTGCACGAGCAGTTCCCTTGACACCTTGAACTTAACCGCCCGGCACCGGGATCGGTACCGCACAATATTTCACAAGCACTCTGTTATGTGCTGTGGGATAACGTCATCCTGTCTATTGTGCGAAAACTGTTGGAAGTGGTGCAGGGCGAGTACAATGAGATGAGTAGCAGTGTGATTTTTCGGGTGTTTGTAAGGTCAGTCAGGCGCGGGAACTAAGGTAGCGGAGATAGTGAATTGGGGCGGTGAGCGGCCTCAGCGGAGATGAGGGCAGGAGAGGTAGGGCAAAGTAAGTTGGTTGAATATCGTATCCCAGACAATACCCCTTTTTCACCTTCCAGCAAAACAGAGAAGGGGAAAACAACACAAGAGGCCCGCTGCCAATGCCAGCCGGTACAGCTAGATGACTAAGCACAACCCTCCTCCCTGCATGCGATACGGTGAGTGCTTCAGACCTCATTCAATGAGGTGGCCTACCGCGGTTGGAGGGAATCAACCATTCTACTCGCCTAAAAAAAAGTTTATCCCCGACCTTTACCCATATCAGAGAGTATTATACCAGGACGCCACCTGTTGTCATGAACGAAGGGCAGTTCTGAACTGCGCTCCCAGCGTGCAGGCAGAGGTCGGGGACAGACTTTTTATTTGGGCGAGTAGACATCTGTACCCAGCACTACTCGTACAGTACAAGTGCCACCGAAAAAGTGAGTGCACACAAGCCCCGTCACCGTTACAACGCCAGTCGTTGAAATTATTACTTGTCACACAAGCTACGATTTTAGTTTTTGACCAATTAGCTACCGATCCACCACGATGTCCAAGGCTTCAAAGAGGCTTTTCAGTGTTGCGACTACTGAACCCCAGGATGCCACACGACCGACGGAGGATGTAATCCGCGAGATTATATCCGATAACAACAGACTACGGAAGGAGCTCAAGCACGTGAGGCTTGAGTTGGTGAAGTTGAAGGAGGAAATTGAGTTCGGGAGGGCTCCGTTGAGCCCGAGGTCGCTGTCACCGGACGAAGAGGCTTGCCCAAGGGGTGGGTCTACGATAGGTTGTGAAACCCGGGTTGGGAGTTTGGGGGGCATGATGGCCCAGGAGGTAGAGGGTGGTAAGAGGAGGAAGGTGTAACAATCCTACCCTGGTGTAGTTAATGATGCAACAGGTAACGAATTACTTACGTGGTTCTTATTAGACTATCCTTATAGTCTTGATCGTTCTTCAATGTCTGAGAGAGTGTTCTTCTTTCCGA